>Ga0308157_10000843_pt1 | contig 81203 bp, 71 predicted proteins | sample PhyBR1_FD_201035 | JGI IMG/M metagenome (GOLD analysis project Ga0308157, IMG submission 201035) | Phyllosphere microbial communities from UC Gill Tract Community Farm, Albany, California, United States - DLSLB.R1 | ecosystem: Host-associated > Plants > Phyllosphere > Unclassified | place: USA...
GATATTTTTTCATTCATGGTCTGTAAATAAATCTTTAAAAGTTGCATTTTTGAGCATTATATCATCCTTTATCCAATTAACTGCTTATGGTTTAGGATTTATACAGGATTTATTTAAACGTGTGGTATTTAAACAACAATGATAAACTACTTAAAAGAAAGCACATTTGCGGTTAATGATGTGATCCAAAAGGCCTGGAGCATTACCAAGAAACATTATTTCTCGATTGCAACGCTATGCTTTTTAATGTTCATTACTGCAAGCGCATCAAGCTTGATGGCCTTTTTTATTAAAGATGTAAGCAAGGCATTAAGCATCATTATGGTTATCATTTTTGTACTGTTGTACTTTACTATCAACCTTTCACTGTTTAAATATATTTTCCACTTAATGGATGATGAAGAAAGTGATGTTAAAATTGTGGATACCCTGCCGACCCGTCAGCAGATTATTCGTTTTCTAATTGCTACCCTTTACTTTGTGGGCTGTATTTTTGGTGTATATCTGGTGGTAATCCTGGTGGCTTTTCCCTTTATTTATACAGGTATTAATGTAGTAGTGGTTAAAAATGTAGCCATTTCGGTAGGTATCATTGCAATTTTTATCACCTGGTTAAGAATTTCTTTCTTTCCGTTTTTTATCATAGATAAAGGCGCAACTCCTTTCGACTCAATTAAGCTGAGCTTAGCGACTACCAAAGGTAATTTTACTAAAATTTTATTGTTACTGGTGGTTTTAGGTGGTGGATATTTAATTTATCTGTTGCTCAACTATTTGCAATGGCCTTTAGTTGCATTTATTGTAAATATATTGAGTTCTTTTATCATTGTTCCGCTATCAAGTGTGGCCTTAACTGTTGCTTATCGCAAAATTTCGAGCGAGTATAAGGGCGATGAGCATCCGGATATTTTACATAATATCGTCTAGAAAAGGTATTCACCATTCAATCATTCCGTCATTCAATCATTAAAAATGGGATTAAAAGCAGCATTAAGTAAACCCTTTGCAGCATTTGCAGTCTGGCAAATTAACAAATGGAAGTATAATGCCGTAAATGCCCAAAATAACATCCTTAAAAAGCTTATTGAAGCAGCTAAGGACACTGCGTTTGGTAAAGACCACCATTTTGCTGAAATCAAAGGATACGCTGATTTTAAAAAGCATGTTCCGGTTCAGGATTATGAAGGATTGAAGCCTTATATTGATCGTGTTGTGGCCGGAGAAGCTGATGTGCTTTGGCGGGGCAAACCCCTTTATTTTGCTAAAACTTCAGGTACTACATCTGGGGTAAAATACATTCCCCTTTCCAAGGAATCGATGCCTGAGCACATTAAAGCTGCCCGTAATGCCATTTTAACCTATATTAACGAAACGGGAAAGGCAGACTTTGTAAACGGTAAAATGATCTTTCTACAGGGGAGTCCGGTGTTGACTGTGAAAAACGGCGTTAACGTGGGGCGTTTATCGGGTATAGTAGCCCATCATGTACCTGCATATTTACAGAAAAACAGATTGCCTTCGTACCAAACCAATATTATTGAAGATTGGGAAGAAAAAGTTGATGCCATTGTAGCCGAGACCATTAACGAGGATATGACCTTGATTTCGGGAATTCCGCCGTGGGTACAGATGTATTTCGACAAACTTTCGGAGAAAACCGGAGGCAAAAAAATTGCAGGGATTTTTAGAAACTTTAGCCTGTTTATTTATGGCGGGGTAAATTTTGAGCCATACAGGGCCAAAATTGAGCAGAGTATTGGCAAGAAAATAGATGCCATTGAAACTTATCCAGCCTCAGAGGGATTTATTGCCTATCAGGATTCGCAGGAAGATAAAGGCTTGCTGTTATTGGCTAATGCAGGGATTTTTTACGAGTTTATTCCGGCAGATGAATACCACAATACACATCCCGCACGTTTATCACTTGCAGAAGTTGAACTGAATACCAACTATGCCCTGATTTTAAATACCAATGCCGGTTTATGGGGATATAGCATTGGTGATACGGTTAAATTTGTATCTAAAAACCCATATAAAATTGTGGTTACCGGGCGTATCAAACATTTTATTTCAGCTTTTGGCGAGCATGTAATTGGCGAAGAAGTAGAGTATGCCCTGCTAAGTGTTGCCAACGAAGAAAAGGTAGAAATAACCGAATTTACAGTTGCGCCACAAGTTAACCCAAATGCAGGCGAATTGCCTTATCATGAGTGGTTTGTAGAGTTTTCTTCGGCACCAAAAGATTTGGCCGCTTTTAGCAAAAAGGTAGATTTGGCTTTGCAAAAGAAAAATATTTATTACTTTGACCTGATTGAAGGCAATATTTTGCAACCTTTAATTATCCGACCTTTGCAGAAAGATGCTTTCGTAAATTATATGAAGGGCGAAGGGAAGCTGGGGGGACAAAATAAAGTACCAAGATTAAGTAATGACAGAAAACTGGCAGAAGGGCTGGAGAGATATATTATTTAATAAATAAGTCCGTCATTTAGGGCGCGGTTGGGAAATCTATAAAAGAGGTCTCCGTTCGCTGCGCTTTAATCGAGGTGGCCAACGTTCTTCCGGACGTAGTTAAGAAGAACAGCTATAAAAATTGATAAAAGCTTAATTTAATTAGGCGCTACGAGATTAAAAGATTTGAAAAAAATAACCATACTAGGTTCTACAGGAAGCGTGGGTACACAGGCATTAGAAGTTGTAAGAGATCATCCTTCAGCTTTTAAAGTTAACGTGCTATCGGCACTAAAGAATGCGGAACTACTCATCCGGCAAGCGCTCGAATTTAAGCCCGCTGTTGTGGTGATTTGCGATGAAACTAAGTACAACGAAGTTAAAAATGCCTTATCTGCTGCAAATATTAAAGTTTTGGCAGGAGAAGCCGCATTGGCCGAAGTTGCTGCTTACGCTGATAGTGATATTGTGCTTACCGCATTAATGGGATCGGTAGGGCTAAAACCTACCATTACTGCCATAAAAGCCGGGAAAAACATTGCACTGGCCAATAAAGAAACTTTAGTGGTAGCAGGCGAGTTAATCACCAGGCTGGCAGCCGAGCATCAGGTTAAAATTTTGCCTGTAGATTCAGAGCACTCGGCTATATTTCAATGTCTGGTAGGAGAAGAGCATAATGAGATAGAGAAAATTTACCTCACGGCGTCTGGTGGTCCCTTCCTTGGGAAAACAAAAGATTTCTTGTCGACAGTGAAAAAAGAGCAGGCGCTTAAACATCCCAATTGGGTTATGGGTGCTAAAATTACGATTGATTCGGCTTCGTTAATGAATAAAGGACTTGAAGTAATCGAAGCTAAATGGTTGTTCAGCCTCGAGGCCGACCAGGTTGATGTAATTGTACATCCGCAATCCATTATCCATTCGCTGGTACAGTTTACTGATGGATCGATGAAGGCACAAATGGGAGTACCGGATATGAAATTGCCCATTCAGTATGCCATAAATTATCCCGACAGGCTAAAAAACAATTTTAAGCGTTTTAATTTTCTGGATTATCCAAGCTTTAGTTTTCAGCAGGCGGATGTGGAAACCTTTAGAAATTTAGGTTTGGCCTATCAATCGTTGAGAAAAGGCGGTAACATGCCCTGTATTTTAAATGCAGCTAATGAAATTGTAGTAGCAGCATTTCTGGAAGATAAAATTGGCTTTCTGGAGATGAGTGATGTAATTGAGCAGTGCATGGAAGAGATTGGTTTTATTGAAAAACCGCAATTAAGCGATTATTTAGAAACCGACAAACATAGCCGTATCTTAGCCGGCGAATTAGTAACAAAAAGTATAGTTTAACATCTAACCTAAAATTTTATAAGAAAATATGAACGGATTGATTATGGCGGGGCAGTTGCTGCTCGGATTGTCTTTATTGGTTATTTTACACGAATTGGGACATTTTCTGGCAGCCAGGGCATTTGGTATTAAAGTAGAGAAATTTTATTTGTTCTTTGATGCCTGGGGGTTTAAACTTTTCAGCTTCAAAAAAGGTGATGTTGAATATGGTGTGGGATGGTTGCCTTTAGGTGGTTACGTAAAAATAGCCGGAATGATTGATGAGAGCATGGATACCGAGCAGATGGCTCAGCCTGCGCAACCATGGGAGTTTCGTTCTAAACCAGCCTGGCAACGTTTAATTGTTATGTTGGGCGGTATTATTGTGAATATAATCGTAGGGATAATCATTTTTTGGATGCTGACCTTTAAGTATGGTCAAAGCTACACTGTTAATGGTAAACTTACAGATGGTATTTCAGTAGGTACTTTGGGTAAAGAAATAGGTCTTAAAAATGGCGATCGCATTTTGGCTATCAACGGAAATAAGTTAATCCGTTTCGAAGACGCTATTTCGAGTAAAGTGTTGTTTGATGGAGCACAGTTAACTGTTTTAAGAGGTAGTCAAACCTTATATGTATCTATTCCTGATACAATTTTGAATAAACTTTCTAAAAACGACAAAGAGAATTTTATCACACCACGCTACCGCATGGCCAGGGTAGCTACAGTTATAGCTCCTGATGAAAAAGCAGATCAGCCTTCATTTTTTGATAAGCTTTTCAACAGGAAATTCGAAAAACCGGTATATCCGGCTTACGCTGCAGGCATAAAACCTGGCGATAGTATTTTGTCAGTTAACGGCAAAGGCATTACTTTCTTTGATCAGTTTAAAGAAGAAGTTTCCGGCAATAAAAACAAACAGATTTCGATCCAGGCGTTGCGTAAAGGAAAAGCAATTGAATTTAATTTAAAAGTTGGTAAAGATGGTACTATTGGTATTGCTCCCAACTTTAAGATGCCTGAAACTGCACATGTCGATTTTAGTTTTATAGAGTCGTTACCGGTAGGAGCCAGCATGGCCTGGAGTACATTTGTTGATAATGCAAAAGGAATTGGTAAAATGATTACCGGTAAATTGAGTGCGCGTAACATTAGCAGTCCGATTGGTATTGCTAAAGTATATGGAAGTACGTTTGATTGGGTTAAATTCTGGACTTTAACCGGGTTAATTTCAATGGCACTGGCATTTATGAATTTATTGCCTATTCCTGGACTGGATGGAGGGCACGTGGTGTTTTTACTGATTGAAATGGTACAACGTAAGCCTGTGAGCGAAAAAGTGCTTGAGCGGGCCCAGATCGTAGGTTTCGTGATCTTGATTTGTTTGATGGTATTTGCTTTTGGTAATGATATTTTAAAATCATTCGGTAAGTAAAACCTAATTGATCATATTGCCACAGATGTGCAGCTCATTACGAAAGCATATCTGTGGCTTTTTTAATTTAAATACGCAGCATGAGCGAACAACAGCAACCCGATTATTTTGAATTTTACGGACTTCCCGTACAGTTTAACCCTAATCAGCAAGAGGTGAAGGCTAAATTTTATGCTTTCAGCAAGCAGTATCACCCCGATTTTTATGCCAATGAAAGCGAAGAAAAGCAGGATGAAGCTTTAACACTATCTACACTGAATAATAAAGCTTATCAAACTTTAAGTAACGAAAAAAAGCGTTTAAAATATGTTTTAGAGCTGAAGGGGATAGTAGCAACTGATGAAAGTTATCAGTTGCCGCAGTCATTTTTGATGGAAATGATGGATATTAATGAGGCTTTGATGGATTTGCAGTTTGAACCTGATGCCGAAAAACTGGCTGAAGTGCGCAAAAATATCGGGGAGATTGAAGAAGAACTGAAAAAGGAATTGAGAGACTTAATGAATCAATTTGATAGCAATCCAACAGCAGCATCGGAAAATTTATTTGTTTCTATAAAGGATAATTTTTACCGTCAGAAGTATATAGACCGGATAAGAGAAAAATTGGTACACTAAGCATTATTTTTTAGGTGTTCTGGCTTTTCTGTTTTCTGTTTAAAACACCCGATTGTAAAATCATTTCTTAGTTTTTGAAGGCTAAATACTTTGTTTTACTTTCGGAACAAACAATCAGATACATGAACAGTTCACTTTCTATTTTTCGTAAGGTAGCCGTTGCCGAAGGGATTTCTTACCTGCTTTTATTATTTGTAGCGATGCCTTTAAAATATTTTGCCAATCTGCCGTTGTATGTAAAGTATACGGGCTGGGCACATGGCTTGCTGTTTGTGCTATATGCGGCTACTTTAGTGTTGGCCTGGCAAGAGCAAAAGTGGAAGTTTGGTAAAACTGTCCTTATTTTTGTAGCTTCTTTACTGCCTTTTGCACCTTTTATTGTAGACAGGAAGCTGAAAGACGAGCGGCCTGAAAATGCAAACCGCATGCTGTAAGCGAGTTGCAGGTTATTTTAAAATATTTTTTGCATTTTAAGTTTCATTATCTACATTTGCAACCCCGTCTAAGACGAATGCCCAGCTGGCGGAATTGGTAGACGCGCTGGTCTCAAACACCTGTGGGAAACCGTGCCGGTTCGACTCCGGCGCTGGGTACTAGACCGGAGTAATGACTTTTAGAAGTTTTTACTCCGGTTTTTTTTGTTCTAACTTATTGTTTAATAAGTAGATAAGTTCCATTCCTAAATTTTCTTTTCCGGTTCGATGTTTGATTCCATCATAAGTCCATTTTTCAGGGAAGATCGAACCGATAATTTTTCTTTTTTCATCATTTTCCCCTTCCAGGTACAGCAAATCAAGTTTTTTAAGGTTTTCAAGGGCTTAGGTAAAGAATTTCTTCAACTGCCGTTGCTTTACAACTGTTGATTCTCACACATTTTCTCAGTTCGCAGAGGCGACCGCATTTAGGTAAATTATTACCTAATTAAGTATCAGAGTATTTAGTGCTACATTGATCATGTAATGGTCACTTAAAGTTATCGTTAAGTTAACTTAAGTTGACCTGTCCAAATCGTGAGTTTATTCTTCCTAAAATCACTACTTAATTTTCACTAACTTTTCCATTTTGTTAATTTGTTATCTTCGAATACATAATATTTTAAACTAATTAACTAGGTGTACAACGGCGTTTGTGTAAAAAAACGCTATGATTTCGTGTAACAAAACACACGCTTTGTGTAAAAAAAAATATTTTGTAATATTTTCGTTGCTATTTAGGGAAAAATTAAGCTCTAACAAATTGTCAATTTCTTTTGAAGAACTACAAGACCAACGGAAAGGAGGGAAATTACACGGATTCGCTGTAGCAAAATTTCCTGCCCCAGTAAAATCGTACAGCCAATTGTACCTTTAAATTTTCCCAATGTTTATACATCTTTAAATCAAGTAAATAACAAAAAACACAAACCAATCAACTTAAACAGCCCTGGCACATCATGATTGTTAGGGCGCAATTAAAATTATTTCAAATGAATACGCTCCAACAAAAAGTAAATTTCTTGCTTAAAAGTACATCCTATGTGATGTTGTCGTCCGCTCTTGTATTTTCTTCCTGTAAAAAACAGCAAGAGGTTGATGGTCAGAATCTTTCAGGATCAGGAAAGCACAACCTAAACAATGTTTTAAATATTACAAAAGGGCAGCTCGAGCAGTTGAAGACCAATTATATTAAAACAAAAAAAGTATATGCAAACCAGTTTGGTGCTATCAAGTCGCTGGCAAATGCAACAGCCAGTATGGAACCAAATACCGCTAATTATGAAATGGCAGTTGATGAGATGGTTTCGGATGAACTATTAACATCCGTGCTAAATGATCAGGGTGAAATCATTGTAGATAATAGTCTGTATCGGGTAACCCCGTTTGGAACATTCCAAACTACGCCCGAAAATCAGGCCAGTTTAGATTTGCTAATCAATGAGATCAACCAGTCTTATCCTGTTACAGCATTGGATCTTGACAATCCAGCATATGATTTATCTCAGTTTTATCAGAGTCCTGGCCAGATTGCTTCTCCAGATGAGGTAATTACATTACGTGATGGCATTGGCTTTATTCCTACGTTTTCAAGGGATCACATGGTTTTGGAACAGCCATTGCCTGTAGATATGTTCTATGGCGTAGATCCGGGGACGGTTTTACCTTTTGATTATACCAACTATTACAATGGCGTTCCGATAAACAATGGTGATCCAGGGCTTTCGCCACCGCCCCCATATCAGGCGCCTATTGCAAATACACCGGAGCCAAGTATTGTTGATGAAAAGGATCTTCCTTCGGCGGGTGCCAATCCTTTCAACCATGTTTTATTCAGCGATGCGAATATGGGCACCAAAAATATGACCAATGCAAATGGTTCGTTTTGGAAAACAATTTTTCAAAATGCAACTGAATATAACAATTTCGACTCTAAGTACCGTACCAGCGTACTTTTTTATAACAGGAACTATATATTCACCAAATCGCTTGGGATAAAGGTAAAACATCAGAAAAAGGGTTGGTTATGGTGGAATAAGGCAGATGCTCCTGTAATTGCTGCCGGTTGGGAATATATCGCTTATGGTAAACAGGAATCAAAAGTTTTAAGAAATTATTATTCAACCATTATTCCGAAGGGAACAATTGTAGGAAATGGTTCTGGAAAGTTCGATTATTCTGTTATCCCAACAAAAGTGGAGATATTAAAAACTACATCTATTATGGGTGATTCCTATATTCCATTGATCATAGGAAACGATCTTCCTATTCCTGAGACGGTTAGGGTTAAGGGGATACAGGCCGTAATTGATTATGTTTGGAAGATCGTTCAGAAGAAAATCAAGACTGGGGATGCAATTCTAAAAGAAAATAATGCAAGCCATCCGGTAGACCCAGCACAAAGTGTGGGTGAATGGAAGACAAAGGCCCTAATAATCAGAGACTACAAAACCAACTCGAACTATTTTATATTTCCTCCGTACATGCAGTTTGCTTACAATACCGATATGATCGATATTCCGTTGGATAACTATACTGCAGACTTCGTATCGGCAATTCCCATTGTCGCGTCTGCATTGACTAATCCTCAAGAAGCTGTTAAGGCCTTAGGAGATTGGGCTAAAGATGAATTGGGGAGCAGTTTCCAGGTAAAGCAGGCGGTGGTTTTTGGATCATCACAAAAAGATGGTCAATGGCGCGGCATAAGAGTGATTTCAGGGGATGATACCGGATATGCCGGAAATTAATGAGTAACAGAAATACATATTATCAGCTGGTTTTAACCATCTTGTTTTTGGTTCAATTGGGTGCTTGCAAAAATGCAAGTGCTCAATTTTATAGCGGATGCTCACTTGGTCTTGTCCGTAATGAGATAACTGATAGTCATACTGCTTATCAGTACAATGCTTATCAAAAAAGTGCTGGAATATCAACATCATTGAAATTTGGGTATGCATTAAAGAATAAACTATATATAGAAACTGGATTGGCTTTCCTGACCAAGTCATATGGGATATCCAGAGATGATTTTTTTCAGGGGACTTCTTTTCATTTTGTTAATAGTTATATCCAACTCCCCTTAATTTTTGGAATAGAAGTGTTACACTACAATAAAATAAAACTAATGGCACGTGCTGGGGGATATTCTGCATATTGGATATACAGTAAGACCAGATCTACAGTTCCCAATATCCTTGTACCTAAAGATATTTCAGATGATGAATCCTATAATAACATCTTTCAGATTGTAGGTAAACAGGAAATTAATGAAAGCAGGCCTTTTCAACGTATCGATCGAAGGATACAGTTGGGGATTATATTGGGAGCTGAGATTTGCTATCGTCTCTCCAAAAAAAATACTATATTCTTTGAACCAGAATTTCAACGATCGCTAACAGGCATCGAAAAACGGTACCAGGAAAGCCAGTCGATAAAAAAAAATCAAGCAGTTATATTTTCAATTGGTTTAAATCATAGCTTATGAAGAGTCGGAAATTGCTTTTTTTTATCTTGGCTTGTTCCATAGTACTAATAGGCTGCAATAAAGAAAAGATTGGGTATGTTGATCCAGAAAAAAACCTGACGGTTAATTACGCTTCTGTATTTGATGCGTTTTGGAATGGGGTCGATAGAAACTATCTATATTGGGATGTGGACCGTGATAAAGTTAACTGGGACGAAGTGCGCTCAAGATATGCTCCATTATTTGCTAAACTTAACATTAATAACAAACAGGATCTGATAAAGGGTAGGGAATATCTGTCACTTATGACAAAGGATCTTAGCGATGGACACTTTCGAATCACCTTTTCTTCGCCGCTTATTGAAATGGATACCATCAGTCCAGCTTTGGTACGTTTCAAATCACGGGCCGAGACTACTATATCTGATAATATTCTTTATGGGAAAAATTTAAGAGATTTTCTTTCGGAGGCTTCCCTATATACGGATCCATCTACCAACTTAAGATTATTGACTGGGAAGATAAGTTCAAGTAGTATTTACATTCATTATAATTATTGTTTTTTAAGGGAAGGGTATCAATCGAATGTCAATATCAAAAAGATTATAGACCAGTTTTTTACTTCTGCAGCATCTTCTTTGGTAACAACAATTGTTATTGATTTGCGTAATAACTCGGGAGGAGATGTTTCTGATCTTAATTTTTTTATTGGTTCGTTTTTTTCAGACCAAACAGCTTTCGGTTATCTGAAATATAAGCAGGGAATAAACCGCTTGGATTATACTCCAAATCTTGATGCAATGGTAATTCCTGTTAAACAGATTGGATTGGCACAAAAGAAGATTATCGTGATTCTTAATGGCAGGTCGGCCAGTATGGCGGAGATTTCTGCATTGGCTTTAAGCGCAAATCCAAATACCACAATAATTGGCCAGCAGTCGTTTGGAGCGTTAGGAATGATTGCTTTTCAAAGATCTCTATATAATGCAGGTTCTTTTAATGTTGGTGAATTTATGCAGGTAAGGATGAGTTCTGCCTCCTTAAGCGATAAAAACCGCGACAATTTTGAGGGTAAAGGGATTTTGCCAGCCAAAAATATTAAATTAGTAGATACAGAAAAGGATAACCAGTTGGAGTATGCTATTGGGATGATCGGCAAATAAGATATATTGGAATCAAAAGAAATTTATGAGTATGAAAAAAAATATATTGATGGTCAGTTGCATGCTGATGTTATTTACATGTAAGAAACAAGAAACGCTTCCGCCTCAAACTGCTCAGGGTAATAATAACTTTGGATGCTATGTTAATGGATTCCTTTTTACTCCAATTCGGACAACAGTTGGAACTACTTTTGGCGACGAAGCCGCATTAAGTTTAACTTACGGTAAATTAATAGAAGTAGGATCGGAAGCAGCACCCGTTGGGAATGAAAAGTATATCTTTAGGGTTGAGGGTAGACGTCAGGATAATGGGGTAAAAAAAACGGTGGGCGTAAGCGCCTTAAATATAAATAGCCTTAAAGCTGGCGATTCCTTTCCTATAAATAATAGGGTCAAGGGAAATTTCACGGCTTCCTATAAAGAAGAAAAAGGGAATAACCTAAGCATATTTACTGCATATGAGGGTAGTATAACGATTCTTAAAGTTACAGACTCCTTTGTGGCAGGGATATTCTGGTTTACAGCAGAAGATAGTCAGGGGAATAAGGTAAATATTAGTGAAGGCCGCTTTGATGTCACCTACTTAAGAAAAAACAATTAAAAGATAAAAACATTTAACAAACAACAACTCACCGATGAACAGACAGGTTATTCACATTTTTTTATTAATTCTATGTACAGGAAAATTATACGCACAGCAGAATTTTAGAACAAAGCAGGAGAAAGGTTATTTTAATGTTACCGAGTTTGGTATATATCCAGGTAGCGCCAAAATTGATGTTTTAGGAAATAAATTGAGTTCTTCTGCCAATATACGGAGTATCCGTACAACTAATGGCGTGTTCATCAGTCCAAAATTAAGCTTGGGTTTAGGAATTGGTCTTGATGGCGTTGATACAGATTTGTATGGATTTTACAACACTTTTAACCTAACTGCCGACGCTAGATATTATCTGAAAAATGCTAGAAGTGGTTTCTTTTTCTATGGTATAGTTGGTCCATCTATTAAAATTGATGATAACTTCAAAGAAGGCTTTCTTATTAATGTTGGAGCAGGTCATAAATTTACCCTGGGAAAAAGTTTTGTTTTGGTGCCCAGTTTGGGTTTCGATCATCAATATTTTACAAATGGACCTATTAAGTACAATGTGGAATCGTTTGCAATTAAAATTGGTGTTTTATTCTAACAAGCTTGAGTCATAGCGTTTTCTTGTTCACAACTACGTCCTGTAATATAACATTCAGATTGATAAATGAAAGGACATAGTCATCCAGATCTTTTTTGATAACTTTTTTAAAACAGCACGATTAAACTGATTGGGAGAGGATGTTTTTATCTTGGCGGTAGCGATCAAATCTTTATAAGATTTATATTCCAAAGTCCAATACTGAATACGATAGGAGTATAGTAAAATATAATCCCATTTTCTTTGCAGTCTGATAGACATAATCTAATTTCTAATATGATCATCACTAAAATCGGCTCATATGTGAGTCCTTTTGCAGTGATACCTGGACCTTTCCCCAAGTTATATTTGAATCGTAATAGCCCTTTTATGTATCAAATTTGGAAACAGGATTCGATTTGGTTTTTGACCGAACGCACATCCGATTTAGAAGTATTATTTAGCTGTTCGATAATACTACGGCCAACATTTTAGCAATCTTGATTAAGATTATCCAATTGCGATAAAATCCTTAAATCTTCAAAAAATTGGTTCGTCTGGAACCCGGAGTAGGGTACTAGACCGGATCAAGCCGGTTTTCGAAGGGGTTGCTCTAAACGAGCAACCCCTTCTTTTTGATTCTCAATGGTTCATAATAGTACAGTTAGGCTAGAATACTCTGAATACGTTTATCTGTTTGAACCTATAAGAAACGCACCGAAACTTAACGATATACATTAGCATTAATTAATTTAACAGACTTGGAAAGGCTTTAAGATTCTCCCCGCTTCTTTTAAGGTTGTTTATGAAATTTTGACATTTCATTGCTGAAATTTTTTCATTCTTACTGTAAGTTTTTCAGCTGAAGTATACTGTTTTTTGCTTTGGCATTTTATTAGATATATGATCCTTGAACGTGGAGTTCAGAGTTTAATTAATTGTAAGTTTTAATCATTAAAAAATCAATTTAAGGAGGAAAGACCTATGACACTGGTTAAATTTAATCCAAATGGAAATGTGAAGAAAAATGGCTTGATGCCAGGCTTTAATGATGTGTTCGATTCGATTTTCAATGACACATTTTTCTCGGACCGCATGGTGAGCCGGGTTCCGGCTGCCAACATCAGTGAAAGCAAAGACCATTATCACATAGAACTTGCAGCACCAGGCTTGAAAAAAGAAGATTTCAAGCTTTCATTGGAAAGGGATATGTTGAGCATTTCTGTAGAGCAAAACGCACAGCAAGATGCTCAGGAGCGCAATTTCAATAAACGTGAATTCAGCTACAGCTCATTTGTTCGCTCGTTCACGCTGCCTGAATCTGCCGATGAAAACGGGATCGAAGCCAGATATGAAAATGGGGTGTTGCGCATCGATATTTCGAAACGTGAGGAGGCTAAGGTTCAGAGCCGCCAGATCGAAATTAAATAATTACAAATGCATTAATTGTTGAACCAGAGCTGCCTCAGGGCGGCTCTTTTATTGGAATAGCCATGGAACCAGGATTTGAAATTTCATTGAATATGAAAACATTGAAAGGTGTGGAGACTTACGGATGTTTTAATCTAGGAGTTGACGAAGGCTTTGCTGCTTCGCTTTATGCTTCCTTGCAGGGAAATGAAGAGGTTTTGCCGGATTCGGTGATTACTATTGATCTGGTCAGGAGGGAAAAAGGATTGCTCTTTCCATTAGGTTTAAAGCATAGTAATTATGAACAGCTGGCTGAAAATGTCAAAATTATCACGAGGGAGCTGTTTAAGAAACTGAACCTCGAAGGATAGGTCGTTAAGCTATATATCTGGCCTAAGCAAAAGCTTTTATCAGCGTAGTCTCGCCCTGTATTCATTGGGCGTTACGCCTAATAACTTTTTTACATACCGGGTAAAAAATGAACGGCTGCTGAATTCCATTTCATCGGCAATTTCGGAGATATTCAGGTTTTTATTTTGCAGTAAAATGATAATGCGTTCTTTTGCGTGCCGCTGTATCCATTCGGAAGCTGTGATACCCGAATGAATTTTGCACAAATGGTTTAGATATTTAGCGGTAATGTTCAGTTCATTGCTGTAGAACTGTACCTCACGGTGTTGCATACAATATTGCTGGAGTAACCTTATAAAACGCTCATATAAGGTACCTGTTTGCAGACTGTGTTTACGTTGCTCGTATTCGTTGGCAAAGGTGTGCCACATTTCTAAAACGAATAATTGCATTTGAAGTTTTAAAGCCTCTTCATAAAAGCGGTGATCAGTTTCCCCGAAGCGCTCGTTTAATCTGATAAAGTTGGTCAGGATCTTTTCTCTGTCCTGCGCGGTAATACCTGTTTTAACAGGATACACCCTTGAATGCAACTGCGCATTGATGCTCCAGCTTTGATCAGGAATGTTATCCATTAAAAAGTCCTTTTCCACTAAAAGTACAGCGGCTTTAAATTTTTTTGAAAAACGCAGGCCCGATAACCGGCTTTCGGCAAACCAGAATAAAAACTGTCCGCCCTTACATTCCATCAACTGATCGTTAAATAAAAATGAAATACTTCCTTTATAACAATACAAATGCGTATGGTATTGCTTATAAAAATTCCCCGGCAAATCAGTTTCCTGGTTTACCTCCAATAATAAAATGCGTGGATGTCCATTCTCGCTCATCTGTAACAAGTTGTCAGAACGAAAATAAGTAATATTTGACATTATTGGCGTAAATGGTGTAATAAATGATAGGTGGCTTACCTGTAAATTTGTATCATCAATTACAATAATCATGAATACATCCAATATCATTTTCGATGATTTAAAAAACGGAATAAGCGTTGGGCCACAGCATCCGCATAGAGGAGGTTTGAGAGATGCCGCTTACGCAACTATCCGTTTATTACAACAGTTGAATACTTCTTCAGACCCCAGCCAGATAAGGGAAATATTGGGCGAAATTACCGGTACAACAATTGATGAAACGGTAGCCGTTTTTCCGCCCCTGTATATCAATTATGGTAAGCATTTAAGCATTGGCAAAAATGTATTCATCAATTTCAATTGTACTTTTTTGGCGCTGGGGGGGATTGTCATAGAAGATAATGTTCTGATCGGGCCTGATGTAAAAATCCTGTCGGAAGGACATCCGTTAGCTCCTGCCGATAGACAATCGCTTATACCAGAAAAAGTTCATATCAAACAAAACGCCTGGATTGGTGCGGGCGCAACCATTCTTCCGGGCATCTCTATAGGAGAAAATTCGGTAGTTGCTGCCGGTGCCGTAGTAACTAAGGATGTGCCGGCAAACACTGTAGTGGCAGGAATCCCGGCAAAAGTTATTAAAGCACTTTAAAAAAACAGCGATGGGCAAAATATTATCAACCGTAGTAATGCTCCTGATAGCAGGACAAGCATTTTCGCAAAACAATATATCAAATATCCCAAAAATGGAAACAGCAGATCATTATACTTTTACCCTGAGTGAGAGGGTAATAAGACAAAAAGTAAGGTTTAAGAACCGGTATGGTATTACGTTAGCTGGCGATTTATACCTGCCAAAAAATATAAGCAACGACTTAGTGGCGGCGCTGGCTATCAGTGGTCCGTTTGGCGCTGTGAAAGAACAGTCATCGGGCTTGTATGCCAATCAGATGGCTGAGCGTGGTTTTATTGCGCTGGCATTTGATCCCTCTTATACCGGTGAGAGTGGTGGTGAACCACGAAATTTAGCTTCGCCTGAAATCAATACTGAAGATTTTAGTGCTGCCATTGATTTTCTTGGCCTGCAAAAAAAAATAGATAGAAACAAGATTGGCATTATCGGGATTTGCGGGTTTGGAGGCTTTGCTTTAAATGCTGCTGCAATTGACAAACGTGTGAAGGCTGTTGCTACCACCAGCATGTACGATATGACCCGTGTCATGTCGAAAGGATACAATGATATTGTAACAGTTGAGCAACGTACCAAGACGCTGGAGCAATTGGGCCAGCAACGCTGGGCCGATGCAGAAAAGGGAACAGCAGTTGCAGGTCCAAGAAATTTACCGGAAAAATTGCAGGGCAATGAACCTCAATTTATAAAAGAATATTTTGATTATTACCGTACTCCTCGTGGATTTCATGAGCGTTCCCTGAATTCAAATGGTGCATGGCTGATGACAAATCCACTATCGTTTATGAATATGCCCATCCTTACCTACATCAAGGAAATTTCACCAAGACCAACGCTGATTATAGCCGGAGAAAACGCACACTCCCGTTATTTTAGTGAGGATGCATTTAAAGCTGCTTCCCAGCCAAAAGAACTTATGATTATCCCGAATACTGTTCATGTGGATTTGTACGACAAGGTAGACAAGATCCCTTTTGGGAAATTGGAGGCATTTTTTAAGTCGAATTTTGAAAAAGGAAAATGAGAAATTTAAACTTAGTCTTACTCTTTTTGTATCGATTTCGGGAAGCATAATTTTCCTGTCATCATGCAACAAAACAAAAAATCAAAAAAATGGAAAGTACAGTTCATCAAATAAGCGATTTTCCCGCAGGTGAGGAAAACGTTGGCTACGCACAATATTTTACAGGTAAGTCCTGGTTGGCTCTGCTAACCAGGAACAAGGGGTTAAATGTACCGATCTCGAACGTAACTTTTGAACCGGGTTGCCGCAACAACTGGCACAGCCATTCTGGTGGACAGATTTTATTAGCGGTAGGAGGCGAAGGATTGTACCAGGAAAGAGGAAAAGCCGCAAGGCATTTGAAACCGGGCGATGTGGTAGAAATTGGGCCTGAAACTGAACACTGGCACGGAGCAACTGCCAATAGCTGGTTTGCACATCTTGCCATTGTTTGCAACCCACAAACCAATGAGAATAAATGGCTGGAAAAAGTAACGGATGAAGTTTATCAGGAAGCCAATTACATAAAATAAAGCGTATGAAAAATTCAGCTTCGAAATTTGGTATTTTATTTTTTTTACTTGCATTAACCTTCACTAAAATGAATGCACAGGATCATAGCTCGCTTAGCGCTCAGCAACAAAGCCTTGTAAAGATTTCAGCGTATACCGCTTCAGGCGATACAGCACTACTGAAAGTTGAATTAGGCAGGGCCTTAGAAAACGGAATAACTATTAATGAGATAAAAGAAACACTTGTGCAGCTCTATGCATATTGTGGCTTTCCAAGAAGTTTAAATGCCATTAATACATTTAAAAATGTGTTAGACGAAAGAAAGGCAAAGGGGATTGCTGATAAAGAAGGAAAACCTATTGTGACAGGCGATGCAACGGACAAATATGAACAGGGAAGGAAGGTATTGGAAATGCTTACACAAATGCCCCAAAGCAAACCTGCACCGGGTTTTGGCGAGTTTGCACCGCGTATCGATACTTTTCTCAAAGAACATTTGTTTGCCGATATTTTTGCAAGTGATGTATTGACCTATCAGCAGAGAGAATTTGTAACCATCGCAGCATTGGCATCGATGGAAAATGTTGAAGCTCAATTGCAGGCACATATTAATATTGGTAAAAATACCGGCATTTCCGAAGACCAACTTATCGAATTAGCTGCCATCATTGAAAAAGCAATCAGCATCACGCAGGCCAATACGGTAAGAAAGATCTTAAACCAACCGCTTAAAACCGTGGTATCACCGGATATGATCATAAGAGTTTCTGAAATTGAAATCGTTCCTGAATTTTTGGATGAATACAAAGCCATTCTTAAGGAGGAGGCCTCGGCTTCGGTAGAAATAGAAACGGGTGTGATTGCCATTTTTCCAATGTATCAGCAGGGAACCCCAACTCAGGTAAGGATCGTAGAGATTTACGCCAATCAGGACGCTTATCAAAAGCACTTGCAGACGCCGCATTTTAAACATTACAAAGCCGCCACGCTGAAGATGGTAAAAGGACTAAAGCTGGTCGATATGAATGGGGTAGATAAAACAACGATGCAATTGATTTTTAAAAAACTGAAATAAACGCTTCTGTTTTTTTAGCAATGAATGCATTATCATTAAAATTCTCACCAAAAGAATTACAGCAGATCAACAAAGCCGATGACCTGAAAATAGCCCCCTTTCGCGCTGACGGCATTTCCTATGGTACGCCTACCTGGGTTTGGGTGGTGGTAGTTGACAGCGATTTATACGTTCGGGCCTATAATGGCAAAAGCAGCCGTTGGTATCAGTCGGCAGTTCAGCAGAAATCTGGCCGCATACACGCTGCCGGAATGGTGAAAAATGTCCGCTTCGAAATCGTATCAGGTGCGTTACTCTATAAAATAGATGCTGCATATATCGCCAAATATAGTGGTAATCAATACCTGCCGCCTATGCTTAGTAAGCACACCAAAGCGGCAACAATCAAAATCCTACCTGAAAATTAAGGACAGTTTGCTTTAAAGATAATCTGAATCAAAGGTTGGATGTGAATTTGAGCTGTATGAATTGGAGCACTTACACTAAACTACTTTATGTTAGCAAACTTAACGCACCGAATAAAAACTACACTATGGTGTAATTGATATTTGAGATGCAATAATGAACTTTGTAGTACATGTGTAAAATATTTGAACTATCAGATTAAACAGATCTCAATATGGAAACGAAAAAGGCACTTAATTTTACGCTAGCAATTGTAGCTATCATTGTTGGTATAACATTGTTTAAGCAATTTGACTTTCAAAATTTAAAATTTGAAAAACCGGCATTGGCAATCGTGTATTCGATCACTTTTATAAGCGCCGTTTATTTTTTGTTTAAAGGTGAGAAGCGTAAATAAGCCCGTCAGGTAACTGCCTAAAAACATTAATAAGGCAGGTCTTAATTTTATCCGCCATTTGTTCACGGTTCATTAGTGGGTGAGCTATTCTCCGTTTGCCATTATACTTTCAACTTACTAACCAATCACCTGCATAATCCCGTCTCTTTCCATTATCTTTGCGGCAATTCAATATTTTCATACTGTGATTAATGTAAATAACATCTCGGTTTCATTTGGTGGAACCACTTTGTTTAGCGATGTAACCTTTTCGATAAACGAGAACGATAAGATTGCCCTGATGGGTAAAAATGGTGCTGGTAAATCGACCATTTTAAAAATTATTGCCGATGTAGCCAAGCCTACTACTGGTAATGTAACTGGTCCGAAAGAAGCTGTAATAGCATATTTGCCGCAACATTTGCTGACCCAGGATCATGTTACCGTTTTTGAAGAAACCATGAAGGCTTTTGAAGAGGTTAACCAGATGCAAAAGGAGCTTGATGAACTGAATGAGCAACTGACCATCCGTACTGACTACGAAAGCGATGACTATATGAAGCTGATTGAACGGGTATCGGAGCTGAGCGAGAAGTTTTACTCGATAGAGGAAATCAATTATGACGCAGAGGTAGAAAAGGTACTAAAGGGTCTGGGCTTTGAACGTAAAGATTTTACCCGTCAAACCTCCGAATTTTCGGGTGGATGGCGTATGCGTATTGAACTGGCTAAAATTCTGTTAAAGAAACCCGATTTGATTTTACTGGATGAGCCTACCAACCACATGGACATTGAAAGTATCCAATGGCTGGAAGATTTTCTAATTAACTCGGCAAAAGCGGTGATGGTAATTTCACATGACCGTGCCTTTGTTGATAACATTACTAACCGTACCATTGAGGTAACCATGGGGCGGATATACGATTACAAAGCCAAATACAGTCATTATCTGCAATTACGTGCCGACCGCCGTATGCATCAGTTAAAGGCATATGAAGAGCAACAGCGTTTTATTGCCGATAATCAGGAGTTTATTGACCGGTTCAGGGGAACCTACTCTAAAACCTTACAGGTACAATCGAGGGTGAAAATGCTTGAAAAGCTGGAAGTTATTGAGATTGATGAGGTGGATACTTCAGCATTGCGATTGAAATTCCCACCATCGCCACGTTCAGGGCAATACCCGGTAATGGTTGAAGAGTTGACCAAAACTTACGGAGATCATGTAGTGTTCCAAAAAGCATCGATGGTGATTGAAAGAGGGGAAAAAATAGCTTTTGTAGGTAAAAATGGTGAAGGTAAATCGACTATGATTAAAGCCATCATGAACGAAATCGATTTTGAAGGCAGTTTAAAAGTAGGTCATAATGCTAAAATTGGTTATTTTGCCCAAAATCAGGCGGCATTACTGGACGAAAATCTAACCGTATTTGAAACCATTGACCAGATTCCGCTAACTGATGGATCTATCAAAATTAAGGACCTTTTAGGTGCATTTATGTTTAGTGGCGATGATACCACCAAAAAAGTTAAAGTATTATCGGGGGGTGAAAAAACCCGTTTGGCTATGATTAAATTATTGTTAGAGCCAGTGAATGTATTAATCCTGGATGAGCCGACCAACCACCTGGACATGAAAACCAAAGATATCATTAAAGATGCCTTAAAAGATTTCGACGGAACTTTAATCCTGGTTTCCCATGACCGTGATTTCTTAGATGGCCTGGTGCAAAAAGTATTCGAGTTTGGCAATAAACGTGTACGCGAGCATTTCGAAGATATTAAAGGCTTTCTGGCTTATAAGAAAATGGATAGCCTTAAAGAAATAGAACAAAATTAATTTAGAATTGCAGGCTGTAAATGGAGGATGCCTTACAGCCTGCACAATAAAATCCTTAGTTAATTTAATACGACTCTGGTCCCCGCCTTGTAATATAATTCTGCCAGTGCCTTCTGGTAACCCACAACCATACTTTCCTGCTTAATTTTCATTTCAATAAGCTTGGTTTCACGGCTGTTGATTAAAAAAAGCGTACTTTCTCCCAAATTAAATTTCTGGTTTTCGCCATTTACGAGTATTTGCTGGTTTTCGATACTTTTTAACTGTACAGAAAGCTGGGTTGCATAGGCCGACAGATCGTTGTAAGAAGCCATCACCTGGTTTCTGATTTCCCTGCCAGATTGTTGAAGATCATAATCCAATTCCTGCTGTTTAATTTTTACTTCGCGGAGTTTACCGCGCTCAGCTCTTAAAAAAAGCGGGAAAGCCAGCTCGACACCAACCTTGTAGTTACTCCAGTTGAAGTCGTAATATCCTGGTACATTGCTGTTAAAACCAGTTCGGTTGGAAATCAGGTTGCCAATGACATTCAGTTTAGGTTTTAACATTTCCTGCCGGTAACTTTTTTCAACAGCCAGCTGTTCGCCTTTGCTTCTTAATTTTAAAATTTCAGGATGTTGGCTGGCCGCCTGGCCCAGTAGCGTATCCAGTAGCTGAGGGTTGGGGTGATCTATTTTACTGATCATATTTTGCGGTAGTGCATCTGCAGGCAGTTCAAGGGGATTACCTGCTTCATTCCACAAATGATTAGAAAGTACCAATCTGGCGTTTTGCAATTCGATAGCTGTTTTTTCCTTCTGGATCATCCGCTCTTGTACTGTGATATAAGCTTCCACAGAATCGATAGCTGGTTTATCACCTATGAGTGTTTGTGCACTCAAGGCTTTAAATCTGCGTTGCGCTAAATCCAGTCCTTCGTTAACCAGTTCAAACTGTTTGTAAGTATAGTACCAGTTCCAGTAATCTTTAACTATAGCATACCAAATGCTGTTAATTTGCTTCAGCTGGTCGGCCTCGGCATATTGTACCATTATTTTCGATTGGCGCAGCGTACTTCTCCGCGCATCAATAATTAGGCCTTGTCCCAATGGGATGCTCAGGCCAACTGCTGATAAACCTTGTCCGTTTGTCCGGCTTTCGGGGTTAACATAAGTGCCCACATTGCGCTCGTAGGCAACTTTCAAATCGGCACCTGCGAGCCAAAGCGGTATCTTTAACTCATTGTTCCATCTGTTGTAATATTCGGTGTTGCCAAATAATTTACGGTTAAATCCAGCTTTGAGTTCAGGGTCGAAGTAGCCGAGCGATTGCAGTACCCTTACCCGGGCCGATTCGCTAAGCAGTGCAGCTTGTTTAACAATAGGATGATACTTGAAAACCATTAGCTGCAGATCCTCAAGTGTAAAAATTTTGGCGCTATTTTTCATTGCATCCGAAGCACTTGTTTTTTGTCCAAAAGTTACTTTAGCTGACAATAAGATAAAGAGGAGTACTCCTGGTATTTTTTTCAAAATTATGTTCATTGCCTTACCTCCAAATCTATTTTTTACCCTTAGCAAGGCCTGCAGGTTCTTTCTCTAAACTAGGCGGGAAACCGTTAAGCTGGCGCCATATCTCATACCAAAGTGGTACAGAACGTAAAATAATACGCCCGTAAACGCCCGAACCTTGCCTTAACTGAGTTGGCCAGGGCTCGTCTTTTGGTGGAACCGGATTGGTTTGGCTCACCAATAAACGGTATTTTCCACCGGTGCTGCTCATGCGGTCGATAGAAAAAACCTTGCCTGCAAACGTACCCACGGCTACTGATGGCCAACCGGAGAACTGTACCGATGGCCAGCCTTCAAATTGCAGGCGTACATCGCTGGTATCCAATATTAGTGGTACATCCATGGCGCTTACATACAATTCTGCGGCAACCAGTGGCGATTTGGGCTGCAGGGTAGCTACGGATTCTCCTTCCTTAATGTTTTCGCCAATGCCGGCTTTTAAGGTTTTAACAATAAACCCGCTTTGGGGCGCCCGCACTACATAAAGTGCACGCCTGATCGTTACATTTGAAATATCATTGCGCAATTTGGCAATATCGCCCTGTGCACTGGCCTTGCTTGAAATGGCTGAGCTCATGTCTGATTGTACTTTCGAAATAGATTCCTGGTATTTTGCCCTAATGTTGTCAAGTTCAATCGAAGCGTTTAATAAGTTCTGTGCTGAATTATTTAGCTTGTTGCGCTGGCTAATTACCTTTGCATTGTCTTCCTGAAGTTTAAGCCTGCGTGTTTCGATATCGGTTAATGAGAAAAGACCATTTTTATAGCCAGTTTCGTATCTGTCTAAACGTACCTTGGTGGTTTCGTAAAATTTTTGAACTGCCAGTAGCTCTGCGCTATCAATGCTTACATAGTTTTTGGCCTGTAACACCTTATTTTCGGCAGCTTTCATCTGAAAGCTTAAGCCATCACTCAGAGCCTTCATTTGTGCTTTGGTGGCATCAATCTTTTGTACAGCAGCGGTTTCGCTGCCACGCTTGGCATCAAGTTGTTCATTCAGTCTTGCCGGTAATTCGGGATCGAAATAAGATTGACTGGTTTCTGAAATCACCAGAATAGTATCGCCCTTTTTTACTTCCTGCCCTTCACGCACAGCCCAATGCTCTATTCGACCGCCAATCTGGTTTTGGATGGTTTGTGGCCGGTCTTCAGGCCGAAGTGCCGTGACGGTACCCCGACCCGGAATGGTCTGGCGGTAGGGGAGGAAAAGAAGAAGTACAAAAAAGGCAATAATAAACAGCAGGATTCTGCCCAGCCGCTCGGTTCCTTTTGCATTGATAATTTTGCTGTTGGCATGTACTGAAAGTGTCTCCCAGTGTTGTAATTGAGCCAGGTTATTGTTCAGCTTACCCATGGTTAAAATCTCCTTCCTCCAACTCCAGGTCGGTTACTACGGCAAGTTTCTCACTACCGGTTATCATATCGAATACAGTGTTTAAATTGGTCATCAGCTTTTCGATAGCATAACTAATCTGCACAATAATCACCTCAGCAGCTACAAACTGGCCAAAAGTCATTTGTCGTTCTACAACAAAATAAGACCCTAAAAGCAGCAGGGCACCCATAAGTATAGTACGCATGGCTACAGCACTAACGAAAAACTTTTTTAATATGCCAAAATGATCGTTGCGGGCCTGGATATAGTTAGCTGTAATTTTATCGGTGCGCTCGATAATTTCCTTTCGTTTTAAAGGGCTTGAGCGGTAAGTGTCCAGATCTGAAGCAATATCTTCCAGATAACCAACTATCTCGTATTTATAGCCCGACTCCTCAATGCTGGTTTGTATAGCCTGGCGATAATACAACACCAGGATCAGTGCGATTACAATCAGCACAAAGGTGCCAAAAGCCATAAAAACGGGGTGATAAAAAGAAAGCAGTATAACGCTGAAGAAGATCAGAACCGCTGCAGCAACAATATCAACCAGGAGTTTGGTCAGGCCTTTCTGGATGGTAAGGATATCGAAAAACCTATTGACAAGTTCAGTAGGATTTTCTCCTTCCAACGCTTTCTTTTTAATTCTAGGTAAACGGAACGCAAACTCCAATGCTGCTTTGGTAAAAATCTTTTGTTCCAGAAACTCAACCAGGGTGAGCTGGCCAATAAGCAGCAGGCCACCTACAACAATGCCAACCAAAATTACAGCAATAAGAATGTAGGTAGAGCTATACATCGCTCCATTGGAAAGCAGGTTGAAAACGGCACTGGTTCCCAGGGGCAAAGAAAGACCGATTAAGCCAATAAGTATGGCATAAATATAAATGTAATTGATGGTTTTACGCTCTAAATGGAGCATACGTACCAATCTTTGCCAGGGCGAAGGTACGCCGGGCACAGGATGTTTTTTCATTTTTTCATTTTAAAATCAGGCACAAACAGGTTGCAGGGCAACATCAGTGGGCCTGGATAAACTTAAACGTGATTTTTTAAAAGATTAACTAATCTATGCAGCTGCTGTGGCAGACTTAAACACATTAGTGTTTTGGAATAGCAGATTGTCCAAAATTACGCAGTTAGATCGGGAGGCGGCGTGGGTACATTTTTAGCTGGCGAATTGCATGGACGCAAGCCGTAAAGGTATTGCTTAAAGCGCTGACAATTGACAGGAATTGCGTTTAAACAAATTGGATCTGAAGATTCATAAAGCATGAGTTTCTTTTTTAACTTTTCGAAAGATTCTTCTTCCTTCGCCTTATTTTCTTCGTTGCTTTTTTCAAGGGCATAAACACAACCCGGAGACAACAAGATAGTTACTGCACTGGTAAAAAATTTGGTGGCAAACAGTACCAATACCATAACGCCAAAAATCTTTTTCAATAAATTTTTTCTTAATAACCTCATCATCTGATCACAAATATAGGATCGGAAATGCATCTGAAGCCATTTGGGAATTAAAATCGGAGGCTTTTTTAAAAGCCTGACACAAATGTTATACTAGTATTAAAACGAGATTAGAAAAGGCCAAAAAACAGATTTTTAATGAAAACGATGATGCTTGAAATTGTTTAAAAAGAAAACGTCTGTTAGCATTCAGCTATAAATGAGCTGCACACTAGCAGACGCTAATTGAACACGTTAATCAGCTTAAATTAATTTGGAATAATATCCAGTATCTGCATCAAATGGTCAATTACGGCATCAGGATTGGCATTTTGCAACTGTTCTCTGGTGTGCGCACCTGTAGTAATGCCAATGCTTAAACTGCAACCGGCATTTTGGCCTTCTTCAATATCAATGCTCGAATCGCCAACCTTCATAACAGCGCTACCGTCGGCAATCTTGTATTGATTCATCGCAAGTAAGATCATATCTGGTTCGGGCCTGTTCTGGCTAACTTCAGAGGCGGTAATTAAGGCGTCAAAATCTTTACCTGGTATCCATCCAAGCTTTTTTAGTATGGCTTCAGCAGTAGCTCGGTCATAGCCTGTATTCAATACCGTGCGGATGTTCTTTGTTTTCAGTTTTTCGAAAAGATCAGTCGCACCTGGCTGTGGGAAAATAGGCTCTGTTGCATAAGCCAGTTTTAACTGGTTAATGAATTTTTCGTAGATATCGGCTACTGTTATTTCAGTAAAATCTCCTTCATATGTTTTAAGTACCGACCTGATGGCCTCTTTCTTCTCTTTTCCGGCAGCCACTGCTAAAACCTGGTCAAGGTTGTAGGAAAAACCTGCCGCGTTAATGGCATTCATCAGTGTTTTATAAACCAGATTATCCTCATTTATGGTAGTTCCGGCCATGTCGAACACGACCATTTTAATTTCAGCGTACATTTGCAGTCGTTAAATGGAGTTAATTAAAAGCATTTAAGTTTACTTATAATAAAATTTCAAAAACAAATATAGTGATGTTAGTAATACTAAACTAATGTTTAGTAAAAGTTAACATTTAGATTAACTTTTGTTTACCTTTGTTAAACAATAGATCTTCAGTTTTATGGTATCTGTTAACAATAACCGGTGAGATAGAAGACTGTAGCGAAACTTACCGCTGTACCTATCATCTTCGGCGTGAGTGCTGAAGAGGGCAAGCAGATTAAGGTGTTTAAAAAAGATTTCAATGAAGTTTACCTGTAACAGTTTTACTGCTGGTATATTAAGCCGAAATTTATTGTTTAGGTACTTTTATATTTAATTTAAATTGACTAGCTTCATATCGGCCACAAAAAAGACATATTCGGTACATGGGTATTATTGCTCATAACCAGTGAATTAAAAGAAAACCAAGCTGCTTAAAGTTGAATGAGTAGAAATGAGTAGGCGCTAGTTTTTAGAAAAATGCTCTCTTTGTGGTTCGCTTTTCCGATGCAACAACGTTTATTCCGAATTAACTATCCTTTTCCTCATGAATTTTACCTACACCTGGACCATCTCAAAGAAAATATTACTGCTATTTTTGATCCTCACAATTATTTCTGCCGGGGCGGCTTTCTTTGTGCTTAATAGCATAACAGGTAAATTGGGCAGTGTTTCCAGGCTGGCCACCAATATCGAGCACGGTCAGTCAGAGCCAGAACAGATTTTGTTACTTATTCACCATGCGGAAGCCGATTTTCAGGAGTCAATGCTAAATGCGGGCAGTAAAAAGTATACCGCTTACAATGCTAAAATATCGAAGGTTTTCCTGATGATTGATACTTTGCTTAAGGCACAGGCAGATACTTCCCAGCTTACCGCATTGCAGATCAAGAAGGTAAAGTTCTGGTATAATAAGAAGTCGGCTTTATCTGATCAGCTTTATTCTTTAAAGCATAGTTTTGATTCGCTGCTAACTATCTATGCTGATTATAGCAGGGAAGCCACCCAAAATGTACAGGGGGCAACTGTAACAGAGCACAAGTTTGACCGGAATGTTAAGGTTAAAGTGGATACCGTCTTAAAAGCCAAACCTGTGGCTAAAAAGAGCTTTTTTAAGCGGTTAAAAGATGCTATAGCCAATAAGAGTGAGGTAGCAACTGTCGAAATTACCAAGAAAGAAACTACCCAGACAGCCACTGTAAGTAAGGAGAAAGAAAGTGCTAGCAGCGACCGAAAAGCCTATTTAAACAAACTTAAGCTTCTGCAACGCGAAAATGAAAAGCTGCTTGGCATGCAGAATGAACTGATCGTACTTAATAGCCATATTAGTAATGAGCTGGAGAATATTATAAATAATGTGAAGGATATCAATTACCAGATGATTGATGAATTTAAAGTGCTTGCCCTTAAAAATTATCAGGAAACGACAGCACTCTTAAACAAGTTTTATCTGGCTGCGCTTGTCATTATTGTGGCATTTGCGATCCTGCTGATTGTTTTTATTATCAGATTAAACAAGGCTGAACTGTTATTACGTGCAGAAAATGAAGAAGAAGTAAATAAGGCAAAGCTGAAAATTGATGAACTGGTTAAAAAGATCGAGTTGAATGAGCAAGACCGCTCCCCGGTAAAGATGGAAGAGTTAAAGGAAATTGTACAACTTGCAGTTGAAAACAATCCCGCTTTTTTGGTTAAATTTAATGAGTTTGACACGGACTTTAGTAAAAAACTGCTCGAAAAAGCGCCTACCCTGGTTGCTGCTGAAATTGAATTTTGTGTATTACTCAGGCTGAACTTCGAAACCAAGGAAATTGCCCGTTATACCAAAACCTCGGTACGGTCAGTAGAAAGCCGGAAATACAGGATCAGGAAAAAACTGGATATTCCATCAACAGCGGATATCAATGTCTGGATGAGTCAGATTTAATAATTGTTACGATATTTTAGTTTAACAAGACTTTCTTCAGATATGGATTGTTATCCTAAACCTGTCAAAGAGCTGTATCATACTATCTGGGGCTAAGTTTTTGTTAGGAACGATAAATCCACTTACTTTAAACCCTTAAGCTGCCGCGGAAACCGCGTGCAGCATAGTAAGATTCTGCGCCGTTGTGGTACACAAAAACGGTATCGTAACGGCAATCGCAGAATAGTGCTCCTCCTAACTTTCTGATCCCGGCAGGGGTTTGAATCCAGCTTGAGGTTTTGGTGTCGAATTTTCCTGATTGTTGTAAAATCCGGTACTCGCTTTCAGTTAAAAGCGTAATACCCATAGCTGCAGCCATATTTACTGCACTGTCTGCTGGTTTATGCTCTTTACGCGATTCGAGTGCGGCCTGGTCGTAACAAACGCTCCGGCGGCCCTTCGGACTCTCTGCTGCGCAATCGTAAAAAATGTACTCACCTGTTTTTTCATCGTAACCAACTACGTCAGGCTCACCACCAGTATTCTCCATACCATCAAGTATCCACAATTTCGCTTCGCTGGTTTCGAGTTTTGCTTTTACTCCTTCCCATTTAATAGCCTTATGGCGGTTCATGTTTTTCTCAAAGCGTGCCTGTAAGATGTTTAGCAATGTTTCTCGTTGCTCGGGTAGTAACTGTTTTTTTTTCATATTGGCAGATCATTAGTAAATGTTAGTCGTCTAGTCCTTTACCGTTCATAATTTGCGGCATGTATTTTTCTACCCTGGCTTCGCGCGTTTTGGCCTGCTTGGCCTGCGAAAAATAGAAAAGATAGCCTCTCTGGCGGCCAGGTGTTAAGGCTTCGAAAGCAGCTTTTAAATCGGGTATACTATCTAATTTATGCTGAAATTCTGCAGGAACAGCAAAATCCGCTGTCTTTTTCAGGTCTACTTTAAGGCCTGCCTTTTCAACTTCAATAGCTTCGTAAATGTAGTTTTTAAGTGTGGTCGTCATTTCTACTATATCAAGTGCATTGGTAAAGCGGATTTGCCGTGCCGATTGGACATGTTCTGTTTGTTGTATCAAAATACCTTCCGGATCGCTTAATAATGCACCCTTAAAAAACAAAAAGGCACAATATTCTTTAAACACGTGTATTAAAACAACATTCCCTTGCTTGTAGCTATAGCATGGACAACCCCATTTCAATTCTTCGGTCAGGGAGCAATCCAGGGCAATTGTTCTCAGTTGTTCTGTTGCTGTTTGCCAGTTTCCGGCTTTGTTAAAATAAAAATCAACTTTCGGATTCATGCTGTACGATTTAGGTGTTGTTAAAAAATAGGCCTTTTCAGTTAAAAGAACTTGCTTATTGATTAAAATTAGTAAAAATTATTTTTCTATCTGCAGGCCTGAAATACCATGATAGCCCCGTGAGTATAAGGAGTAATACCGGACCAAAAAGATCTTTTGAGGCGTCGCCCATTGCCAGGTGAGAAAAAACGGCACCCGACATGGCAAAGAAAAAGCCTGCATATGCCCATTCTTTTAATAAAGGAAATTTAGGAATCAGGATAGCAATTACACCTAAAATTTTCCAGATGCCCAATAGGGTGAGAAAGTAAAGCGGATAGCCCAAATGTGCCATCATGACCGTTTCTTCTTTCATTTTCATTAGCTGCACTATACCAGTTGAAGCCATTCCCAATGCCAGCCAAACCGTGGCAATCCAATAAATAATTTTGTTTCTCTTTGTCATGGTTATTTTAATTGATTAAAGATTTGTTGTAAGCGGTTGTGTGCCATGTTAATACCCTGGGCAAAAGGCATGGCCAGGATCTGATCGCGTACCTCAACCGAAGGGTAGATCACATGCATGGTGAGTTTGCTGGTGTCATCAGTGAGTTTTTCAAATTGCAAATACTCCAGCTGTACACCAAATGGGGTGTTTTCCATTTCGAATGTGCGGGTAATGCGCTGGTCAGGCGTAAATTCGTGAATTACTCCGTTAAAGCCGTGTTTGTTGCCACGTGGATCTGTAGTTTCGAACTGGTAGCCGCCGTGTTTCCTGCTTTCGAGTTTCAGAACTTTGGTTCCCATCCACTGTTCTACAATTTCGGGCTCCACATAAGCTTTAAAAAGAAGTTCAACCGGGAGATCAAATGTTCTGGTAATGTGTATTTCCTGTTTGCCGTTTTGAGCGTCAATTTTTGTTTTTTGTTCCATGTTAGTCTTTCTTTTTGGCTTGATAAGCTTTCATTACTGATTCGAGTTTGTTAAAGCGGTCGTCCCACATCTGGCGGAAAGGTTCAATAAAATCGGCTACTTCTTTCATTTTTTTTGCATTAATGTAATAGAAAATTTCCCTGCCATTTTGCTTTTGCTCCAGTAATTCGCACTCAGTAAGGATTTGCAGGTGTTTGGAAACGGTTGGCCGGGCGGTATCGAAATTTGCGGCTATGGCGCCGGCTGTCATTGCCTGTGAGGCCACCAATAAGAGAATTGCCCTGCGGGTTGGTTCTGCTATGGCCTGGAAAACATCTCTTCGTAAATTCATTATGTAGCTATTTGACTACAAATATAAGTGTAGCTATTTAACTACGCAAATTTTTATTCATTTATTTTTAATAATGTGCCTTCGCTTTCGTTAAAACAGGCATTCATGGAGTGTGATAAAAGAAAAAAGCCCAATAACCGTAAGGCTATTGAGCTTTGTAATTGGATTTTAACAATACTTAAAGCTGTTTTTCTAAAAGCTGCTTAATCTCTTTATTGTCTAAAAAGCCTAAATGTGGATTAACCACTTTCCCTTCTTTATTTACCAGTACCTGGTGTGGAATGCCGGTAATTTTAAATTTATCGGCCAGGTATCGCCAGGCGTCATTGTCAAGTCTGTAATGCTGGCCTTTAATGCCGGGTGTCATATTCTGATAAGTAGCAAGTGGCGAGGTTTCGTTGGTGATGTATACAAAAGCCACATTACTGTCTTTCATTTCTTCTTTTAAAGGTTTTATCTCTTTTATCCCGTTCAGACAGGGCCCGCACCAGGTTGCCCAGAAATCGACCAGGATGACTTTGCCGGCATATTTGCTCATAATATTATCAAATATTTTATCTGCTTCGACTTTTGGTGTTTCGTTTACAAAATATCCGCCGGCAGTTTTATTGATTTCGATCTGTTTTAGGGTTTCATTATTTTTCAGTTCGATGTATTGCTTTAAAAATGGATTGCTAACCTTTTGTTTGGCTGAGGTGAGGTGTTTTGCATCGAGCGGAGTCAGTTGTGACACAATTGGTTTTGCAAAATCCTGAGCCCACATTAAATCGATCAAAATACCTTGCTTGATACCGGTTGCCGAATCTAAAGTTGTATAGTAACGGTTCTTAAAAGCATTGCTTACAAAGTCACTGACAAAGTTCTTGTGATCTGCATTCCATTTTTTTATTATCGGTGCGCTTGTGCTATCAGAGATAAGACTTAAACCATTTTCGCTGATTAATTTTTCGAAAGCAATATCGTTTTTGCTCAGTTGTTCACCACTCAATTTTAATGCAGCTGTAAGGTCTTTGTAATTGTAGGTGTATCTGTCCATTCTGAAGCCGGGTATAAATTTAATCCGGTTGATAAATGTGCTGTAACTGTTAGAAATCACATTCAGCTCATTGTTAAAATCGTTGTTATTAATGAAATTGTAATAACCGGCCGGGTAGGCTTCTACTTTAACAGTTGCTGTGTCTGATAGTTTAAATGCGCTTCTGTAAGCATATTCATAATTCCAGTGGTATTCCATTATGCGGTTTGCATATTCCAAAAGAATGTCCTTTTTCTTTATCTGATAAGCTTTGGCCGAAACTTTACCCAGTTGATTAAGCGAATCTAATTTAGCCTGTTCAATGGCTTGCAGACCAAGCAGGTAGGCTTTATAATCATTGGGTTTCATATTCACCAGCTTTTCTTGCGTACGCTGGTAGTTATACTGGTCGATACTGTTTAACTGCCTTAGGTTTTCGTTCAATTGTGCAGCACTGCCAGCATACTTAACCGGGCCATTTCCCAATACCACAAAGAGTGTTTTGCCAGGCTCAAGGTAGATGTCATTTTCATCGGCTACATCCGAACGCAAAAATACCCTTTGCAAATGGTACACTGGTATTTTGCGGTAGAAGTAGCCATTAGGCTCAATATTAACCAGGGCATTTTCCTGCTCGCCCGTAATGATGTTATCGATGGCCAGCATCAGGGTTTTGGTATTCAGTTTAGCTGAATAGTTTTTAATGTATCCGCTAAAAACAGCACTGTCATTTTTTAACAGCGGAAGCTGATAAACTTCCTTGCTTAAAATCTGCGCACAGTTTTCTTTATTACTGCTTAAGCGTGTTGAAAGTTTGCCTATGGTTAGGTTAAGCTCGTTGTCGGCCAGTTTTTCTATGGTAATTTGTTTGGTGGCCCTGTTGTTGCTTAGCGTAAGGCTGTAGTGGCCGTCCTTTTGTGTAATTACCTGGTAAGCCCAAACCTGCTGATCGAGTACCACGGCTTTATTGTAAAAAGCGATGGCCAAATCGCTGTTTTTGGGGTTGTACCATTCGGTGTACAATGAAGCAGGTAGGGGTGTTTGCTTTTTTATGAGTTCAATATCATAAATTTTCCAGCCATCGCTGCTGTCTTCGCCGTAATCAATCATGCTGGTTGTGGCAGCTATTTTCGGGAAAATAAGTTCGTAGCTTGTTTTTCCGCTGGCGGGCATGATATACTGCTTGTTAAAGGGAATACCTTTTGTGGTTTTGATAAACAATTTTTCCTTTTCACCATTTACCTGTATATAGGTATTTTTGGGAATGCGGATCCAATTTCCGGCAGGAGCAGTGGTCTCGAAGTTTAAAACGGTTGCTGTATCACTCAGGCTAACTTTAACGATTTTTAAGTTCGGATTTTTTCCATCAAAGCCAACCAAGGGATCGGTAATGGTTTTTTGAGCTAAACTGGTTAAGCTAAGCGGTGCCAGCATGCAGGTTAAGGCCAGGCCTTTAAGCAGTTTGTTTAAGCAGATAGGTGAGGAGTTCATGGGTTGTTAATTTGATTATAGAACTAAATTAATCAATTAAGCTATCCCAAAGCCTTAAATAATGTTAATTTTTTTGCTGATAAGAGCAGCACAAATCAAAAAAACGGCTCAATACCCAGCACAATAAATTGTTTGAATTTTATAATCAATTATTTGAATTGCGTAATTTTAAGAAACAAGTCTGCCTTAAATTTGTAGAAGGATAATACTTTAAAATTTAAACTTATGATAGCAACAAAAGGATATGCGGCGCAAAGCCCAACAACAGATCTTGCACCATGGACCTTCGAACGAAGGGAGGTAGGGCCACATGATGTGCAATTCGAAATACTTTTTTGCGGTGTTTGTCACTCTGATTTGCACCAGATTAAAAATGACTGGTTTCCGGGCATCTTCCCAATGGTTCCGGGGCATGAGATTGTTGGTCGCGTGGTTAAGGTTGGCGACCATGTAAAGAACTTTAAAGTTGGCGATTTAGCGGGAACAGGTTGTATGGTGGATGCGTGCATGGTTTGCGAAAACTGTAAGCAGGATTTAGAGCAATATTGCCTGGAGGGTAATACTCAGACTTATAACAGTTTGGAGCGGGATGGCAAAACACCTACTTACGGTGGTTACTCTGATAGTATTGTGGTTAGGGAGGAGTTTGTACTTAAAATTGCGGATAACTTAAACCTGGCTGCGGTTGCGCCATTGTTATGTGCAGGCATTACTACTTACTCGCCTTTGCGTCATTGGAAGGTAGGCAAGGGACATAAGCTCGCAGTTTTGGGTTTAGGAGGTTTAGGTCATATGGCCGTGAAATTTGGTGTAGCTTTTGGTGCAGAAGTAACCGTGTTGAGTACTTCTCCTAAAAAAGAAGCAGATGCCAAGAAACTAGGCGCACATCATTTTGTGGTAACTACTGATCCGACGCAGGTTAAAGCAGCAACTGGAACATTCGATTTTATCTTGGATACCGTTTCAGCTGAGCACGATTTTAATATGTACCTTTCACTGCTTAGAACAAATGGAACGCATATTTGTGTAGGCGTGCCGCCAAAGCCCGCTGAAATCGCTGCATTCAGTTTATTAGGAGGGAGAAAAAGCCTGGCAGGTTCGGGTATTGGCGGGATAAAGGAAACCCAGGAAATGCTCGATTTCTGTGCAGCAAATAATATCGTTTCGGATATCGAAATGATTGATATAAAAGATATTCATAAAGCATACGAACGCATGGAAAAAGGCGACGTACGTTATCGCTTTGTGATTGATATGGCTACTTTGTAAGCAAGCTGTATTAGCAAGTAAAACCGGGACATTAAATGTTCCGGTTTTTTTAGCTAATAAAAATACTTTAGCAGTACCTTATCTCTACCCGGTAGTATCGGCATCGACAGCGTGCTTCAGCTCCTGCAGTCCGGCTTCGCAATGGCGATTGGAGATAGAGATGACCAACTAATAGATTATTAACCAATGAACAGCTGGATCTACAGTGCATAAGCTGTTTCTGCCTTAGATTGTGAAAGCACCAAAAAACTCTGGATATTGCCAACATAGGCCAGGTTACCAATATTATCCCTTAAAAAATTGTTGTAGGAAACCATATCAGGCATAGCCACTTTAAGCATAAAATCGAAATGGCCGGTAAGGTGGTAGCATTCCATTACTTCAGGATATTTCTCCATTTCGGCCTTAAAAGCCCTGATTACATCTTCTGAATGGAGGTTAAGCTGAATGTGAGGAAAAGCAATAAAATGCGATCTCAGTTTATCGATATCTACCAGTGCCACTGTTGATTTGATATAACCATTTGTTCTCAGTTTTTTAATGCGCTCAACAACGTGTGTCATGCTTTTTCTAAGCTTTCCCGAAACTTCCTTATAGGTTAATAATCCATCGCGTTGTAAAAGGTTTAGGATTTCAATATCGGTCTGATCAACTTTTGGCGGTTGCATGTAAATACTTAGTGTATAATTGTGTATTTTTTGTTTGCTTTTGTAAAGCCTAAAAATAGTTAAAATAATTATATTTAAGTTAATTTATTGCAGATGCGTGTTGTTTTGCTTAGTGTATTTATTACAATAATGTGTGCTTTTTACTGCGGGCAATAAGAATTATATTCTGTTGACTTGTTTATTGAATCAAACAAACCAAATTTTTGAGATGTAAGGGTGTTTTAAAAAAATAATTTTTACCAAAAAAATAGCTTGCTGCTTTATAATTTGCTTAACTACTGATCTTTATAGCATAAATTATTTCACCAAATATTGTTTTTCTCATGCATAAAAAATACAACTTCGGCGCTGGTCCGTGCATATTGCCTCCAACTGTAATGGAACAGGCTGCCCAGGCGGTTATTAACTGGAATGGAATGGGTTTGTCTATTTTGGAGGTTTCTCACCGGTCGCCAGAATTTGAAGATGTTGTACTTAAAACACAGCTTTTGGTACGCGAGTTATTGTCGGTTCCTGATCATTATTCGGTACTTTTTTTACAGGGAGGGGCGAGTACGCAATTTGCCATGATTCCGATGAATTTTTTGAGTGCAGGAAAAAAGGCAGCTTACCTGGATACTGGTTATTTTGCACTGAAAGCAATTAAAGAGGCCAGATTGTTTGGCGAAGTGGATATCGTTGCTACCTCGAAAGACAAAGCCTATGCTTATATTCCGGATCCTGCTAATGTGGATGCTGAATCTGTCTACCTGCATTACACCTCTAATAATACGATAGAAGGGACAGAGATTTTTGAATTTTCGTCAAATGGTGTTCCATTGGTATGCGATATGTCATCTGATATTTTTTCGAGAAAGATTAATGTAGGTGATTTTGACCTGATTTATGCAGGAGCGCAAAAGAATATGGGGCCTGCCGGGATGACCCTGGTTATTGCTAAAAATGAATTTCTTGAAAAAGGAAAGCTTGAAATTCCCTCTATGATGGATTACCGCATATTTCGGGATAATATGAGCATGTACAACACACCACCTGTATTTTCTATTTATGTGGCCATGCTCAATCTTTTATGGCTTAAAGATCAGGGCGGAGTAAGTGGAATAGAACGCTGCAATATTGAGAAGGCAAAACTGTTATATGCAGAAATAGACCGTAATCCGCTTTTTTACGGCACCGCTAATATTGGACACCGGTCCAGGATGAATGTTACTTTTCAGGCTATTGATAAAGAAGTGGAGCAGGCATTCTTAAAATTTGCCGCAGAAAGGGGAATTGTGGGTATTAAAGGTTACCGTACCGTTGGTGGCTTCCGTGCATCGCTTTATAATGCGCTTCCGATATCAAGTGTTGCTGTATTGGTAGAGGCCATGGTTAGTTTCGAAAAAATATACAGTAATAAAACAGTTCTTGAACTCGAATAAATCTATAAAAAGATGATAAAAATTTCTCCATTAAAGGCATTGAGGCCTGGGAAGGGTATCTTTGATTTAATGATTTCCGACCAGGTTAATGGCAAGGGACATAAAAATGAACAGCTTTCTTTTGAAGATATCATTAATCTGTTTGGATGTGCTTTGGATGATCAACCGGCTATTTATATTTATGAAGTTCGCGGTGATTCCGGTGTAATACGCGGTGTTTGGGCTACTATCGATCTTTCTGAAACGGCTGAAGAAGCCATTAAACGCCATGAAGAAACCGTATCATCGAAAGTAGAATCGCTCAAAGCCGACAGGAGAAGTAAAACAACAGAAAAATCACCTATATTACTGGTACACAAAAAAGATAAAGCGTTAGATGCACTGATTAATCATGTGGTTCGTACCCAAAAACCTTTGGCTACAGAGTGGTCGCAAATGGGGCATTTTCTTTACCAGATACTGGAGGAAGAAGTGATTGAAAAATTTGTGCATCAATTTAAAACCATTAAAGCCGTTTACCTGGCTGATGGGCATCATCGGCTGGAAGCTGCCTGTTCGCTTCAAAAAAATATTCCACAGCAAATCAGTTCACTCTTTGTCTCTGCTGATGTAATTTCGATAGCGCCTTTTCACAGAATTGTTTCGGCAGCCGATATTTCCTGGCCAATATTAATGGAAAAGCTTGGGCAGTACTATTACATCTCGAAAATCCCCAATAATAAACCTTATAAGCCCGATCAGAAAAACAGACTTGGACTTTGTTTTCAGGGAGAGTGGTATCAGCTCGATTTAAATAAGGCCTGGGGAGCATTGGCCGCTAAGCCTGATACAGTGGTTTTGCAGGATAGGATTCTTTCAGAAATACTGGGCATACACCAACCCAGGGAAGACGAACGGTTAACTTGTTTTCCTGATTGTAAATGGCCGCAATTTCTTACCGAGCTAAATAATAATAACGGGTCTATTGGCTTCTCCCTTTTTGCCATGACTGCAGACGATTTTATTGCCGCTGCAGAAAAGGCTGAGTTTTTACCACCTAAATCTACCTGGATAGCGCCTAAGGTTCCTCAGGGCTTTATGGCAAGCAGTCCGGTAGCTATTACGGCAAAAGGCGAACAGTTACCAATGAATTAATGGTTAAATTAGAAAATAAACGCAATGCTCAATCTTGATTTGGAAAGCATAGGACAGGTAAGCGCTACTTTGCTGATTGTAGTTTTTTTTGTGGTTGCCGGATATAAAAGGCGGCTTAAAGTAACCCGTAAAAAGAATGACGGAGATCAGGATTATCTGCATTGGCTTTAATGCTGTTAAATTGAAGTACCAAGGAATGCACAGGCGCTATTGTTTTTTTGCCTGGTAAATCTGTTTAGTTTAGGCTTGACCAGTTTATTCCCAATTGTTATTTACTTGCAGGTTTATTATTTAACTGTTTATGGTTAAATTTTATACTTTTGGATGATAACTTAAGATACAATTTAACCTGATATGTTTTATGAAAATGCTTTTTAGAGGCTGCATCCTTTCTGTTTTAACCTGCTTATCTATTGCCGCCAATGCGCAGACGGTAACTCTCGATTACTTTTTTAACCGCGAAACCCGTAAGGACAAACTGGGCAAGGAAATTCGTTTTCATTATCTGTGGAGCGAGCGTGCAAGCAGTGGTTTCTCTATATTAGGTAATACATTTAAGAAGGAAGGATTTAAATTAGATTCACTCGAAACGGCACCTACAATTGTCAATTTAAAAGGAACTGATGTTTATTTAATAGTAGATCCTGACAGGCCAAAAGAAAATCCAAAACCAAACTATATTGAACCGGCACACATAGAAGCCATTTCTGCCTGGGTAAAACAAGGAGGGGTATTGGTGATGTTTGCTAATGATAGTGCCAACGTAGAGCTACCGCACTTTAATAAACTAGCGAATACATTCGGTATGCATTTTAGCAATGAGATGCAAAACCATGTAGTGGATGATGCTCATTTTGAAGACGGTGCCATTATAACCAAGAACAATCCGGTATTTAAAACCGCATCAAAAATTTTCATGAAAGATGTGTGTGCCATCGAAACCAAAGGCGCTGCCAAACCAGTCTTAAAAAATGGTGCAGGTGCAACGGTTATTGCTGCAACTAAGTACGGTAAGGGTAATGTAGTTGCTATAGCTGACCCCTGGTTGTATGACGAATATATAAATGGCCGGTTACCAAAAGAAATGGGCTTTGAAAATGATAAAGCAGCTGTTGACCTGGTTAACTGGTTAAAAAAACTAACCAAAAAGTAATTAAAGTTTATCCAGTTTTAAATAACCTAAATGAATCTCATCTTCCGGTAAGCCGGTTGATTCGGTAATTTCTATCCGGTATTTTTTTCTGGCTTCCATGGTCAATACATCCTCTATTTTATAGATATCATCAACGTCAATTCCATATTTTTCGTCAATATGTGAATTGGCGCCTTTGATTGAGTTTGTTTTAAAAAACAATGTTTTTTTTGCCCCCTGTATAGCCTGCGCACGCTCATCATGCACTGATAACAGGGTGTAATGCTGTTCATAAAGCAGGCCGGATTGATACCCGCCAAGATTGATAAAAAAGAGTTTTTTTGTGTTGGGGGAAATAGTGCTATTACGCGGGACTACCTTAATCTGATACCCATTCACATAGTTGATTTCACGCCAGCCATCCAGGTGAATGCTATTGCCTGCTTCAGGCCAAAAGGCTTTTATTTCTGGCACCAACGCCTTTAAGTTGTGCGCTATCGCAAAAAAATAGTCGTGTTGCTCTACATTCCTTTTGGGGGCTTTCGATCCCAGTAAAATCATAAACAGTTTAGGTTGAGTTAGTGCGGTTTCCTCCATTTTGTTGTAAAAACTATCAATGTCCGATAAAATTAACAAGATTGATTAAAATTGGTTTCCAAAAAGAAATCAGGTTACCAATTTTTAATGAAGTAAAACAATTTGAGTTTTTAAAGATTATAAGGTTTACAAATCACATTAATTAATGGGTAAGGAGAAATTAAATAAGCGTATCGCTATTATTGGTGGCGGGCCTTGCGCACTGTTTATGTATAAAAGGTTGGTTGAAGCGGGAAGCAAAGCCTTGCAAATTGATATTTTTGAGCGAAAAGACTATCTCGGAGCAGGTATGCCATATAGCGCCGAAGGAGCAAACGACGAACACATTACCAATGTTTCTGATAATGAAATCCCGGTTATTTTTAATTCAATTGCAGATTGGGTTAAAACGGCACCGAAAGCTTTGTTGACAAAGTTTAATATCAATCCTGAAAATTTTAATGAATACAAAGTACTGCCGCGACTATTTTTCGGAGAATATCTGAAAGCACAATTTGAATTGTTAAGAAGTTTTGCAACTAAAAAAGGAATTATAACTAACATGCACCTCAACACCGTTGTGGAGGATGTGATCGATCATTCGCGCAAAAAAGAGGTAGCTGTAAAGCTGCAGAAAGGCGGTTGGCTTGATTTCGATAGTTTGATTATCTGTACCGGTCACAATTGGCCCAAAAAGTACGAAGGTAAAATTCCTGGTTATTTTGATTCGCCCTATCCACCTAAAAAAATGTTGTTAAAGCTTAATCATCCTGTTGGCTTAATGGGCTCATCGCTAACTGCTATTGATGCTGTAAGAACGATAGCTAAAGCAAATGGTAAATTTGTAGAAAACAAAGATGGTAAGCTGAGTTATGAAATTAGCGGGGATAGTGCAGGATTTAAGCTCGTTATGCATTCCCGGAACGGACTTTTGCCTGCTATCCGGTTTCACCTGTCAGATCCGCACCTAGGGAAGGGTGGTACCTTAAATAAAGTAGAGATCCAAAAACACATGAAAAAAAATGGTGGCTTTGTGAGTCTAGATTTTCTGTTTGAGCAGAACTTTAAAGCCATGTTTACAACAGAAGCCCCTGTTTTTTATCAGAAAATTAAAGATTTAACACTTGAAGAATTTGTAGAACAGATGATGGCTTACCGGGAAAAAACAGAACCGTTCGAACTGTTTAAACGCGAATATATAGAAGCCGAAAAATCTATACATAAAAAGGAATCGGTATACTGGAAAGAAGCATTAGCCATTTTAAGCTTTACCATGAATTATCCTGCTAAATATTTATCGGCGGAAGATATGGAACGATTGCAAAAAGTGCTAATGCCTCTGATTTCCATTGTAATTGCATTTGTTCCGCAAAGCTCTTGCAGGATTTTGTTTGCCCTGCATGATGCCGGCGTTTTAGATGTTATAGAAGTTGGCGACGAGAGTGAGGTTAAACCACTTAAAAAAGGTGGGGTAAACTATCATTACTACAATGGCCAGCACAAAAAGCTGGTAAGTTATTTCAAAACTTTTGTTGATTGTGTAGGCCAACCTCATTTATCTGTTAAGGATTTTCCTTTCAAAAGCCTGGTTAAAGGTGGTAAAATTACCCAGGCCAGGCTTGCTTTTAAATCGGATGCAACGGGCTGGGCCGCAAAACAATATGGCAATAAACAAGTGAGGGTAGTTGGTGGTAAATACTTTTTAAATGTACCCGGTATTACCATAAATGACTATTTTCAACTGGTCGACAAAAAAGGAAATGGTAACGAAAGGCTTTACCTGATGGCAGTTCCGTACATGGGAGGCTATAATCCTGATTATTCAGGTCTTGATTTTTGTGAAGCCGCATCAACAATTGTTACTCAGCAAATTTTAGATTAAAATGGTGTACATTTTAGGTTAAATGTAACCTAAAATGTACACCATTTTAAGTATTGTGTGTATTCTTAATTTGTTTTTTTGTTTTATTAAAATTCTGATTATCAGTTAGTTGTTTTTTGCTGAATTGTGTTTGTGCTCACAAAAACAAACGTTTGCGCTTAAATTATGTGTAAATCATTTCGTGTATATTTTCAGCCCGGTTCAAAAGGCAGTCAAAAACCTAAAAATTAGCCTATTGCCGTTTTCATTTTAACCTTTGGTTGCTTAAATATATGGTTGTTTTGACATTTATTGTTTTTTGTCCTTTGCTAAAGAAGTATCTCTCTAAAAATCAATACTAAATGTAGTGTCTTATTCAATGTTTAAAGCTTAAATATTGCTTTAGTTTGATTTAAAGGCATTTTTTAAGCAAACGTTTGCGTTAAAAAAAATAAAAATCGAACTTTCTTAATCTATATCTTGCATTAACAAATTATAACGAGCCAAATATTTTATTAGTACAACCACTTAATCATGTTTCTTGCTAACCACCTGAAACACTATTAGTAAAGCAACGATATAAACCTCTACCGGGGAATTACAGCAAACAAACAATAACTAATGGTTTTTGTTGCAGCATTTCTGTAACATGGATCAATAAATTCATCCTAACTAAATTTTATGGTCAAAAATTTTACACTTTGTCTCCAGTTACGCTTTTAAACTAACAAACAACCAACAACCAAAAGTTCTTGTTACATTTTTTTGTTGCAAGAATTATAACTAATCATCCTAATCCCTTATTCTCATGTTCAAAAATTTTACACTTTGTCCCCAGGCATTGTTGTGCCCAAAACTTTCGGTCAGTAACGGTCTGTTACCGGTCTTTTAGCAATTGCATTTTCATTTAAACAAAAAAATCTAATAAAAACTATTCAAATGGTTAAAATTTACACAAGCATTTGTTTTGCTTTGTTTTTATCTGTTTTTGGATCTCAAACTTCGCACGCCAATACGGTAGTGTTAAAGGGGGCTAACAGCATGTATTTTGCTTTTCAGCAAGATACTACAAAAGCCAGGAAAGAGCCGGCAACATTTTCAGTAAAAACAGATACAATCGGGCAAATGATTAAGGCGTTGCAGAAATTTAAGACTGTACGCGATACAATTAATATCCGCTCAGCTACACCTGTTCCAAATTTGTCGTTACAACAAATTATTAAAGGGAATTTAGCCGGTGTTTATGTGCAGGAGCCTAACGGCGAGCCGGGAACTGAGCAAAGTATTATTATACAAGGTACATCGGGCTTATTATTTACTAAAAAGGATATGTATGCGCTGCAACCTGCCATCTATTTAAACGGCGTACCATTGGTAGCCGATAACCCTTTCGCTTTTGATGTTCAAAAGTATGATTACAACAGGATTGGTCCTGCAACCAATTTACTTTCTCAAATCAGTATTGATAATATACAGTCTATTTCGGTGATTAAAGATCCGTTTGAGTTGGCCAAACTTGGACCAAATGCTGCAAATGGCGCTATATATATTATAACAAAGAATGCAAGGGCAGGAGTGAGGGATATTAGTTTAAATTCTTATTTCGGTTTTGTTACTCCACCATCTGTAAATACAGTGAATGGTGTTTATGAAAATAATTTCAGAAAACCTTTCTATCAAAAATATGCCACAGCCGAAAATTATGCGGGCTATGCTTCTTATTTAAGGGATTCGACCAATACTGCCTACTATGGCCCATCTAACTGGAATGATATTTACTACAAAACTACACCTACATTTTCTGCCAATTTAGGTATTACTGGTGGTGGAGACCGTGCAAATTTCAGGTTCTTCGGTTCGGGTACTCAAAATGCAGGTAATGCCGATGATACCAATATTAATAAGTATAACTTGTTTTTTGGTATCAATATGGCACCGTTTAAATGGTTTACCGTTTCGAGTAGCATTAATGCTGCCCGTTTAGATCGCACCAGGAACAGAAGTTTGCGCGATCGTTTTGCCGAAACCAGGTATATCCCAGATTTAAGTAGTCCTTTATCGCCAAATTCAGCTATTTACCAGGGCTTTTTAGAAGAAAATGCCAAGAATGTAGATAATAACCGCAATAATATTTTAAACGGTAACCTTACTCTAAGTGCGAAAGTTAATAAAATCATGATTTCATCAAGTTTGATTTTCGATTATAATGAAGGCGTAAGGGATTATTTTACCCCATCAACTTTAATGGATGGAGTAAGTTATGTTTCCAATTATTTTGGTTACAGCCAACGTTTAATGCTGAACAATACTGCTTCATATAAATACGAGATCAATAAAAAACATACAATCGATTTCGAAATTGGCCAAAGTTTTCAGGGTGATACCTATAAATATAATTATGCACGTGCCTACAACGGCCCTAATGATTATGTAAAGCTAAACCTTGTTGATGGTGCTTCAGGAAATGATGATTACCTAAATACCCTGGCTGCAGGTGGTTTTTATGTGTTCAGATACATTGATAAAGAAAAAAATAATCTGATGTCTTTCTATGGATCGGCAAAATATAGCTACAAAAAATTATTAGATCTTAGTGCATTGGTGCGTAGAGATGGCTCATCAAATGGCCAGCCAGATAGCCGTTGGGTTACTACCCCAGCATTCAATGCTACTTTTAATCTTAAAGAGCAGTTCTTAAAAAACAACACATTCTTTAATAGCTTGCACCTGAGTGCCGGATGGGGAAGGAATTTAAGAATCTTTTTGGATGACAGATTTGCAGCCGGCCCTCAGTACCGCTCAGAGAATGGCTGGTTTGAAGAACCTACCATTCCAGGTTATGGCGGTAGGTTAGGCATTAACCGTCCGTATGGCAGTGGTTTTATTGGATATGGCATTAAATTACCTTATGCCGACAGGACTAACATCACTTTAGACGCTTCCTTTTTGGACAGCAGGCTTAACGCTGCTATTACCGCTTACAACCGCGATAACAAAAATCAGGTTATCGGTGTGCCGGTTCCTTTTGAAACAGGATACAGTCTTAATTATCAGACTGGTATGGATATCAACAATAAGGGACTTGAGTTGATGTTAAACGGAGTAGTAATTCGTAATGCTAAAGGATTAAACTGGAATACCACCCTTAATTTTAACTACAACAGAAACAAACTTACTGCTTTACCAAATGGCCTGACTGAGTTAATTAGTGGCGATGATAAATTGGTTATAGGTAAACCGGTTGGAAGTTTCTGGTTATACAGCAATAACGGTATTTACAATACCAATGCTGAAGTTCCTGCTGGCAGAACATTTAATGGTATTCCGTTAAAAGCCGGCGATCCGAACTGGGTAGATTATAATGGCGATAACCGTATCAATAATAAAGATAAAGTGTTAACAGGTGATAGGTTACCAAAATTTGTAGGTGGATGGAACAACACCCTCGCTTATAAAAACTTCGACCTGAACTTTAACTTCATATTTGCGCTTGGCCAGAAAGCCATTAACCAATACGAGGCTACTCGCTACGGCTTCATTAACCGCGAGGCTGGTAACGATATCAATTCGGTTAAAGAGGTTTCTTCTTGGCAAGTGTTCGATAACGAAAAAACGTATCCAATTTATAATCCATGGAGTGATGTAGATGCCTACAGGGTAGATCAGGATCTATTCCTTGAAAATGCATCTTATGTAAAATTAAGATCGGTAACACTGGGTTACGATTTTGGAAAAACCTCCCTTTTCAAAAAGAATGGATCTGGTGTAAGAAGAGCATACTTATATGCTACAGCTATGAACCTGTTTACCATTACCAAATTTACAGGGGTAGATCCAGAGTTAGTAAACTACAACGGATACTATGATGGAGCTAATTTAACTATTCCTAGAACTTTTGTATTGGGCTTTAAACTGGATTTATAAAATAATTATAGCATTAACATGAATTATATAATCAATAAAAGGAATAGTTTATACAAAATCTCTTTTGCTGCTTTTGTATTGCTGATTAGTTTGGGGAACTTTTCTTGTAAAAAGATTGACGATGTGCAATCAACAAGGTTAGCCACCGAAGAAACCAACTGGAAAACCCTTGAGGACGCCAAAGCCAACTTGCTATCGGTATATGGCTTACTTCGTTCGGCTACGGTTGCCGATAATGCGCACTGGTTAATGGGCGATTTAAGACAAGGCGATTTTACCATCACGAATCGTGCAGATTTAAAGGCGATAGTAAATGGCCAGTTAAATGCTTCGTACCCGGTAATTAATCGTATTACTAACTGGAGACCATATTATGCTGCCATTAATGCGGCGAGTCTTTTTATCGAAAGATCAAAAGAAATACAAGCGCTTGATCCGCGTTACACTAAAATAAACAATGACGTAGATGTTGCTCAGGCCAGGATGCTTAGGGCCTTTGCTTATTTTTATATGAGCAGAATCTGGGGCGATGTGCCTTTGCTTACTTCATCGCACGATGGGGAGTTTGTAAAACTAGGCAGGACTTCTCAACAAAAAGTGTTGGCATTTGCTACCAACGAATTATTGGCGGCAGCAAAGGTAGTTCCTTTTAGGTATGGCGGTACCGATCCGATTATGCCTGGTTTGTATTATGGCGCCAACTGGCCTTCGTGGAATGGTATTGTTTTTACCCGCTTATCTGCCTACATTATTTTAGCACACATTGCTGCATGGCAGGGTAATTATATTGATGCGGCTAACTATTCGAAATTCGTATTGGATAATCAATCTACACAATATTTTGTTGATGGGGCTAACCCATTGGATTACATTGATATGAATGCCTTAACCGAAAACCAAAACAATTACAGCCCGTTTGCATATAAAAGGGCGAACTTAATGGTTGGTTTTCCTTTCGAAGCAGGTAACGGTTTATCAACTGCTAACGGGCATATCGAACAGTTAACACTGGCCTATCCGTTTATTCCGAAAACCAAGCCCGAAATGTTTGTGTCAAAAGATACCATTATTAAGGCATTTAATGCTCCTTTTGATTTACGTTTCAGTGTGAATCCTCAAACCGGACTGTACAGAACCAACTATTTTTATGGTTTTGAGTCAGAACAACCTATTTTCAATAAAATTAAGGTAATCTATCCATCCAACACTTCAGGCAATGTGACTTTGTTCAGTTCATCAATGGTATTTAGCCGTATGGAGGAAATTACTTTGTTAAGGGCTGAGGCGCTTGCCGTATTAGGTCAGAAAGACGATGCACTGAATGCCTTAAACAGAGCCTGTGCTTTAAGAGGCTTCAGTTTTACCACAGCTACACCCGATCTGGTCGCTGCAATTTTTCAGGAACGTAGAAGAGAGTTAATGGCCGAAGGCTGGAGGTGGTACGATATTGTGCGCTACAACAGAATTAAAAACCCGCAAAGTGTTTTTGCAACAAAAGCTGGTAAGTCGATGACTTTTAAAGAGTTTGAAACTGCCGGAGGTATTTATTGGCCGGTATCGCAAGATGTAATTAACGCCAATTCATTAATTACCCAAAATCCATATTGGCAATAATTAACCTAATCAGATTTAGCATGAAAAATTTATTATATCAAAAAATCACATTTTTTTTATTAGGGCTTATTTGCCTATGCTTTGGGGCTTGTAAGAAAAGCGATTCTCCTTATCATGATTACGTGAATACGCAACAAACCTTTAATGGTTCGGCACTCGATTATCTGAAAGCTCAACCCAAAGGTACATTCGATTCTTTACTGTTGGTTTTGGACCGTTATCCTTTTCTTAAAGATTCACTAACCAATCAAAAAGTAACACTTTTTGCACCTGTAAACAAAAATTTTGAGGCTGTAGTAAAGTATTTAAACATGGTGCGTAAAAATCAGGGCAAAACACCAATTTATCTGGCAACAGCTGATGTTAACGAGTTGGGCTATATGCTTTGTAAATACATTATCAGGGGTAACAGAACTACCGATGCTTATGTTAACAGCGTGGATGGAATGTTGTTGAAAAACATTGTTATTGACTATCAGATGCACATAAGGTCTGTAAAACAGAGCTCTGCAGGTTATGTTAATGGTGGTCCTGCTACCTTAAATTTTAGCGATACCTATGGTTCTATTTTTACCGACTACTGGGTTACTACCACCACAAATGCAGTAAATATTAAAACCAATAATGCTACAATTAACATCTTAACGCCAATACACAATTTTGGTTTTGATGAATTTATAGGCCGATTGGATAAATAGAAAGGAAAAATGAAAAATATTCAATATATACTTAAAGTATGCCTAACCTTAATACTAGGTGGCATTGCATTATCTTCTTGCAGGAAGAACCTCCCTGATGAGCGGTTATCAATCGCTAACGATTCGCAATATACCCAATACTTGTACCAGCCTGTGTTGGGTCGGAATACCTTATTTGCCAATAACTTTCAATATGGTAACTCTAGTCGCCCCCTCGATTTTAAAATTGTAAATATGCGAACGTTTAACGGCGATCCAGCTCCCGAGTTAACCACCAATTATCCTGTTACGGTTTGGAAAACTGCTTATGATGGCACAGAGAAATCGATAGCAGAGATTGAAGCTAAACGCACAATCGAAAATCACCCATTATTCGAAGTAAGACCACACTCTGGTGAGTTTATGATGTGGGCTGCAGCAAACTCCAACATGGTAAAGGCTCAGCCTGATTCTGGTTATGTTTTCGATGTAGAAATGTCGAATTCTGGCGGTAGAAAGTACTATCAGAATTTCCGTTTACGCCCTTTACGTGAGCGTCCGTACGAACCATCAAATTTAGATCCCATTACTGGCCAGGGAACTTCTGTATCTGTAAATCCTACCAGCTTAAATATCACAGGTATGCGAGGGCAGCCACTTAATACCAGAGATGATGTGCAGGTTTTATTTAAAAAAGCAGGAAATGGTAACAGTATCACTTTCAAGTTTGTAGACACACTATCTAATCCAATTGATCCGAATAAGTTTGCAGCAACTGATTGGGCTAATCTGGTGCACGGTTTTAACATGGTTAAAGATGCTACCAAAGTAAAATACGAAGCGGCTTACCCGATACCCTGTAGCGCTTACCCAACCAAGTACACTACTTTATCCGGTGATCAGGCCAGGGTTGTTTTCAGGTTTAACAGACAGGCATTTGGTAATGTACTGCAACAGTGTTTTCTGGCTTTCAACTTTAATATTTACCAAAAAGGAGACTGGGAGATAACCTTCTGGTTTAAGCGCGACAAACCAAAATTTGATAATGATTAATGGAACAATATAAACTAAAACAAAATATATTTCCGATGAAGTATTTTTACACGATAGTTATTTTATTGATTTTTGGTTTCCAGAATTTAGCTAGTGCCCAGGAACGGATTGTTGTAACCGGGACAGTTATTGATGGTTCATCAAAATTAAAAGAAACCATGCCCGGAGTTAGTGTTACCAGCGGGGGCAGCTCATTGGGTATTACCGATATGAACGGTAAATTTAGGGTAACAGTAGCCGGTAATGCTTCTTTAACATTTAGTTATGTGGGTTACGTAGCTACTACCATAAAAGTAAATAACCGTACCAACATCTCTGTTACTTTAAGTACTGATAGTAAAACCTTACAAGAAGTAAAAGTAACAGCAGGTTACCAAACCAAAAGTCGTACCTTAACTACCGGTTCGGTAGTGACCATTTCAGGTAAGGATATTCAGGGACAACCTTCGGGTGATGCAATCTCTCTTTTACAGGGTAAGGTTGCTGGTTTAAATATCCAAAACAATACCGGTGCCCCTGGTTTCAGGGGAAGCGTAACCTTACGTGGTATTTCCAATATCAATGTATCTGGTTCTGGTAACTCTTCATTTTTAACGCCAACCTCTCCATTGTATGTAATTGATGGGGTACCTGTTGATGATAATACCAATTACTCTTATGGCTTTCAGCAGGCAGGTCCTGGTATTTCACCAGCCTCTCAAATTCCGGCAGAGGATATTGAAGATATCTCTGTATTAAAGGATGCTGCCGCAACATCATTATATGGTTCAAGAGGTGCTTACGGTGTAATTTTAATTACTACAAAACGTGGAAACTCTAAAGTACCGGTAATTCGTTATAACGGTATGGCATTCATGTCAACTGTGCCTCAATTGCGTTCAGTAATTGGTGGTAAAGGCGAGCGTTTACTAAGGATTGATCAGATTTTACGTTACGATACAGCTTATAACCATGCTATCGATTTAATTAACTCTACTCCATTTTTATCTGATAGTTTAAATGCTTATTATAATAATTCTACCGATTGGCAGTCTTATTTTTACCGCCCAACATTTAATCAAAGCCATATATTAAATATTTCAGGTGGTGATCAGCAGTTTAACTATAAAGTTGCATTAGCAGCATATGATGAGAAAGGTGTTCAGGAAAATACCGGTTTATCCCGTTATAATCTTAACATGAGCATGATTTATGCACCGAGCCGTAAATTCAAGCTTACAGGTCAGCTAAACAACTCGATACAAAAGGTGCAAACAGGTAGCGGAAACGGGCTTCAGAATGCAGGTGTAGCCACAGGCGGTAGTTCATCATCTTTATTGCCTTCACCTTCATTATATTCATCAGTTAATTCTGTGTTAGGCGCCTTAACAACCGATAACGATAATAAAATATTAATTACCAGTGCCAATTTAAATGCAGATTATGAAATTCTACCAAATTTAAAAATTGGTACCACTTTAAATTATACTGGACAGTCTAGCACAAAAGATAATTTTTCTCCGGCAGCACTCAATTCAAACCAATCTCAGTATTATACCTATACCGATAGGGCTACAACCTTATACAACCGTAATCAGCTTACTTACGTATACTCAATTAAAGAAGGTGGTGAAGATACACACAACTTTAACTTATTCGCTTTCTCTGAGTTAAGGGCATCATTCTTTAAAGCAGATGCAATATTAAACGATAGGGGAGTGAACGATCAGTTAAGAGGTCCGTTAACCAACATGACCGATTATCTGACCTCAAGAGGTGGAACAACCGATTATACCGATTTAAGAACAGTTGGCTTTGCCGGACAGTTTTCTTATAACTATAAACAGAAGTATGTATTGGATTTAAACTACCGTATTGACGGACTTTCAACCAACGGACCTAATGCAGGTTACAAAAAGAACCCGGCTCTTGCGTTTAAATGGAATTTTAACAGAGAACGCTTCATGGAGAATTTTAGCTGGCTGGATTTTGGAGCTATCCGTTTAAGTTATGGTTCAAATATCACCCCTAATGGTAACATTTATCAGGCTTATGGTAAATATTATGGGGGCGACCGTTACAACAACAGTAACACAGTTATTGCAGATTTGAGTTATTTACCAAACTTAACTTTAGAACCAACCAAGGCTACTACTTATAACGCTGGTTTTGATATTGGGATTTTGAACGGTAAGTTCTCAATGTCGATGGATACTTATTACAAACAGAATGATAACATATTTCAGGAGAAAGCATTATCAAGCTCAAATTCATTTGCTACAATCGGTTCTACTGAAATCAGTAACGTAAACTACGGATGGGAGTTTCAGGCAACAGCCCGCCCGCTCAGTACCAACAGCCCATTTAAATTATCTTTAACAGGTACACTGGCTATTAACCGTGAGGTACTGGCTGCACTGCCAGATGGCTTGCGCGAAAAGATATATACTGATGCGGCCTTAGGCCAGGATATTTACTACCGTTTAGGTATTAACTCATTATCTAACTATTTGTATAATACCAAAGGTGTTTATAGTACTAACGCTCAGGTTCCGGTTGATCCGCTTACAGGCTTACCATACCGTGTAGGTACCAATGCCAAGCTTAACTATTTCAGAGCAGGCGATCCGATATTTACTGATTTAGATGGTAACTATGTATTAAATGAGTACGATAGGGTAATTGCCGGTAACTCACAGCCGCAAATTACCGGTGGTTTTACATCATTACTCCAATACAAAAACTGGAGTATAGAAATCAACACTTCATTTACTTTAAAAAGAGATATTTTAAACAATAGTTTGGCACAACAGTTTTCCTCTTTTGGTAACCCTACTACATTGGGCAATATTGTTCCTTTATCAGAGTATAGCTACTGGGCCGCACCAGGCGATATCGCTAAATATGGTAACCCATTAGATTTTGTAAGATCTTCAATTCTTAGCCCTTTCAGGTTTAACCAAACTATGTTCCAGGAAGATGGCTCTTATTTTAAGCTTAACTCGGTAAAAGTATACTACAACTTTAATCAGAGTTTTACCCGCAAATTCGGGATGAACAGGGTAAGTATTAATGCAACTGCTGCCAACTTAGGCTTTATTACACGTTATTCAGGTCCAAACCCCGAAAACGTAACCGCTTTAGGTAGAGATTATGCGGGAGGGTATCCAATATCTAAACAGTTTGCTTTGGGCTTAAACATAGAATTTTAATTTTTTAACAGGATGAAAATGAAAAATATAAAATATTTACTCGTGGCGATGGGCCTGTTATTTATCGGTACCGGTTGTAAAAAGTTCCTCAACGTGGTCCCTATCGATGCCCTATCGGGAAATAATTTCTGGCAAACCAGAAATGATGTTGAAGGTTTTACCAATGGTATTTATGCCAGATTACGCAATAAAGTAGGTGGTGGCGTATTAATGCCTGCACTTGATGTGAGGGGTAACTTTGTTAAAACCGTAGGTACCATCGATAATAGTGGTAATAACGTTTTTAACAATTTAATTGCCAATAACTTAAAGTCGGTTACTACAGCTACCACTACGTACGACAATAGATTAAAAGCGATCATGGACTGGAAAGCCTGGTACGATATTATTGCAGCCAGTAATATCCTGTACTATGAGGTAGATAATGTTCCGTCTGGTAACCTATCAGATACGGAGAGAAGAAGATATAAAGCTGAAGCGGTTTTTATGCGTAATTTAAGCTATATGTTTATCTGTAAATTATTTGGCGATGCCATTTATTATACAGAGGCCTACAACAGCAAATCGTTACCACGTACCCCACAGGTAGAGGTAATGAAAAAGTGTATTGCCGATATGAGTGCTGCAAAAAATGATTTGCCAACTGCTTATACTGATGTTTCGTATACTGGTTTCAGACCTACAAGGGCTAGTGCTGTAGCATTGTTAATGCACTTAAATATGTGGGCAGCCGCATGGGATAATGGCGATAAAACCGGCTATTATAAATCGGTTTTAACATTGGCCGAAGAAATGGCTACTTATACTAATTATGCTTTGTTGCCAATTAATGAGCAAAATACAAGGCTGATTTTTAAAGGGCGAACTTCAGAAAACCTGTTTGGTGTTTTACAGGATTATAACTATGGCGAAACATTTGTAAATTATTCTAATTATTCATATTTCTTTTCGCATTTCCCTATTCAGGGTGCAACAACTAAAACTACCAGTTTTATGGCTTATGAGAAAGATTATATTGGTAAACTGTTTCCGTCAGGTATACCGGATGCCAGGTTAGCTACCTGGTTCGAAAATGCCACTTCGGATAACAATACCTTCCAGTTCAAAAAATTCACCAATACCTATCCAACCGGATCGGGTACAGGTTTAACTGCAAATAGCGATGATAGTGCTATTATTTTCAGATTACCTGATGCTTTGTTACTGGCTGCTGAAGCTGCCGCTGAACTTAATGATGATGCTACAGCACGTAGTTATGTGAATCAGATAAGACTGGCAGCTACTGCACCGGCATTAATTTCTAATGGCAGTGAACTGAAGGACGATATTTACAAGGAACGTTGCAGGGAACTAATTGGCGAAGGACAGTTTTTCTTTGATTTGGTTAGAACTAAAAGAGCTATTAATACCGAATATTCAAAAGCAGTAATTAGCGTAGGTAATTTTAACGCTGGTGCATGGACCTGGCCATTAATTATCAGCCCTACTGAGCGTACTGCAAATCCTTATTTAGTTGGTAATAATTTTTGGAATTAAGAAGATGAAAATACAAAACAAAAATATAACATGCTTATTGGTACTGGCCAGTGTGCTCTTCATGTTTGCAAGTTGCAAAAAGTACTATTTTGATACAGGCGTGCATGATCCTAAATATAACGGTAGTAGTTTAGCGTATATGAAATCGAAGAAACCTTTCTTTGACAGTACTTTAACCGTAATCAACCTGGCCGGCATGAATGAGGTATTGGATAAAGAAAATGTAACATTTTTTGCTCCACCCAGCGGTTCAGTTTTTAAGAGTATTAAAAGATTGAACCAGTATTTAAGAAATACCGGAAAGGATACAGTATCTCAACTTAGTCAGATTAAACCTGAAGTTTGGAGAAATACCCTTTCTCAATATATTTTTAAAGGCTCTAACCTGCTAAAAGATTATCCGCAAAGAGATACACTTTCTTATATCGCCTATCCAGGGCAGAATTATACTTCTTATTCAGGGCGTATTATGAACGTGGGCGCCATTTTTAGCGATGCAGCAGGTGTTAAATATGCTGGTTACCGTCAGTTATTCCTGGCCTATATACCAGATTTGTCTAATCCGCAGGTAGCGTTACAGAATAATCCGGTGGCAACCTCTGATATCCAGACTACTAACGGTGTAATACATGTGCTTACTAAAATTAAGCATAACCTGGGTTTTAATACCGATACATTTATCGATCAGGTAGTTGCATCAGGCATTTTGCCGCCAACGCCGTAGCAAATATTTATTAATATTAATGAACTGATATATGTTAACAAACATAAAATATAGAATAAGCGTATTGGTTGCAACGGCGGTTTGCCTTGCCAGCTTAATGGTTGCTTGCAAAAAAAGTAAGGGATTAACCGATGATCCTTATGCTGGTGGTAAACAGGTTTTAGGTATTACTTTTATCTCTAAAACTACAGATCCTGATATTGTAACCGCAGGTACAACTTTAAACCTTCAGGTAAACGGCTTAATGAAATATAAAGACAATTTTAAATTGTATGTAAATGAGATCGAAGCCGAGGTATTAAATTATACCGATAGTACCATACAATTTAAAGTGCCACTGGTGGCCAGCACTGGTAGTGTTTGGATCACCTCTCAGGGGCAAAGCTTTTTCGGCCCAATTGTTAAAATTGGTGGAAAGGTAAGTGTAGATGCCGCATTTAAAATTGTAAATGGCGCGGGCGCAGTTGGTGGCTCGGGCGGTACAACTGTTTATGATGCAGAAAAACTACCAACTGGTCTTTTCTGGTTGGGCGGTGCATTTAGCAGTTTCGAGCAAAAGGGTACTGCCGCACTACCGAATGGAGGAATAGTTCAGGTCGATGCAGATGGAGCTTATTCCACTTCCGGGATTAATTTTGGAAAAGGTGCAGTAGGTGGAACCCGTACCATTTATTCTATTAACAGGATTTCTACTGGTTCACAAAATGGTAAGTTTATAGTTGCGGGTAGTTTTACCGCCTATAACTCTACACGCTCTAACAGGCAAACACTTAATAATATTACTAGATTAAATGCAAATGGTAGTTTAGATACTATTAGAACTGCCGATAAAGATGTCTTGGGTAACTCATTGGTACCCATTGTAAACCCTAAACCAGAACAGACCTGGAAAAATGGTGATACCGTTGCAGCTTTTAATGCAGGAGTTGATGGTGCAGTTAGAAAAACCTTTGTTTTTGGTGAACAAATTTATATTGTAGGTAATTTTCAGAATTTCAAACGAATTTATTATCCAAACTCTACTTATGATGAAAAGGTATACGATATAACCAGAATGAGACAAATGGTCCGCGTAAATGCCGATGGTTCAATGGATTCGACTTTCCACTACAATAAAAATACCCGTCAAAGTGCTATAGGTGGTAATGGAGCCATCATTGATGCTACTATGCAGAGCGATGGCAAGCTGATTTTGGTTGGTAGTTTCAGCACATTTAATGGTGTTGCTGCAAACAGGATTGTAAGGTTAAATTTAGATGGTTCTGTAGATCCCACATTTAGCGCAGGTTCCGGAGCTGATGGTGATATTTATTCAATCAGATATAATGCTACAACCGATAAAATTGTAATCAGCGGTAACTTTTCTACCTATAACGGAAAAGCATCTTCAGGGGTTGCTTTGTTAAATGCAAACGGATCAGTAGTGAGTACTTTCAACGGCTCGCTTATTACCGGAGGTATTGCCACCTTTGCTGGCCAGCTTAACAATGGTAAAATAATCGTAGCCGGTTCTTTCAACAGGTATGGCGATTACCTACGTCAAGGTTTTATGATCCTGGATACTAACGGTCAGCTGGCAGTTGGTTACAACAATACAGGCGGTTTTCAGGGCAGAGTGTATGATATGATTGAAACTGGAGTATCAAACGGTTCTCAGGTGGTATTAGTGGGCGATATTTACAGGTTTAATTCCATATTACCCCATAATGTACTACGACTAATTATTGCTAATTAACTGACTTAATTTATAAGGATATGAAAAAAATTACAAGTTTAGTTTTTGAAATTAAAACTTTAAGTATAACGGCGGTTTTGGGCATTATTTTGCTTGTATCATCTTGCAACAAAAATTTCGATAATGTATTGCCAACTTCGTTCAGAAACGATACACTCGGCTTGGGTAACAACTCGAAAAAAGTATTGTACATTATTTTGGATGGGGTAAAAGGTTCAGTTGTGAGTAGTTTGGCACCAGCTAACCTGACACAAATTACAAGCAATTCTATTTACTCGTATGATGGCGTTGCTGATTACCAAAGAAACGTGATTACCAATGCAGCATCGTGGACTACTATGCTTACTGGCGTTGATTATACCAAACATAATGTTACTACCGAGGCTTTTACTGGATTGAATTTACAGACTCCGACTTTGTTTACCGGGATAAAATCAAGTTTAAACAAGACCCGTACAGTTTCTTTGGCCTCTACAGCAGCATTTAACGATAACCTGGCAGCTGATGCTACCGTTAAGCAAACCCTGGCAGACGATGCTGCGGTTAAAACTGCAGTTGTTGCAGAGTTAACAACCAATAATCCAGCATTATTGGTGGCACAATTTCATAGTGCAGAGGTTGCAGGTTTAGCAAACGGCTATACTGCATCAACTGCAGCATATACAACAGCTATTAATACTTTAGATGCTTATGTAGGAGAAATTTTGGCGGCCTTAAAAGCGAGAAAAACCTACGCTCTGGAAAATTGGCTGGTAGTTGTTGCCGCCAACAAAGGTGGTGCAGCTACTTCTGGTGGTGCTCCTGGTTCAAATATCTATGCAGATGATTCACGTAATACTTTTGTAGCCTTTTACAATCCAAAATTTCAAACCAATGCCATTACAAAACCTGATGTAACTAACCTGCCTTATGCTGGCATCGGGGCTAAATTTAATGCAACCAATGGTGCCGTACAAAGCGATGCTAATTTTTTAAATTTAGGTACAAATATCGAGGCTACCATCCGTTTCAACATTCGTTGGGATGGAAGTACAGGTAATTCGGGTTACTGTGCAATTCTCCAAAAAAGAGGGCTTACCAGCGGAATCACCGGAGGTGTACCGGGGTGGGCCTTTATTAAAGATGATGGCGGGATTATTAGTTTTAATGCGAGTTTTACAGGAACTACTGGTAACAGCCAGGCAAAAGGACCGGCATCTCAAAAACTGGATGATGGTAAATGGCATTCTGTGGCAGTAAGATTTTTTAATAATGGTACTACCCATACGGCTAGTATGTTTGTTGATGGTATTGCTGCGCAAACGGCTAACTTAGCCTTAAATGCAGGAAATGGAAATTTAAATACTACAGCACCTCTACAATTTGGAAAATACAGCAGTGTGGATTGTTTTATTACCGAATTTGCGGTTTACAATATAGCCATTCCAAATGCCGATATTATTGCTGGCAGTAAAAAAACGCCGCTAACACCGATTACCGATCCATACTATAATAATTTGGTAGCTTACTACAGAACCAATGAAGGTGTTGGAAGTGTACTGAATGATGCTTTAGGGAAATCGCCGGTAATGAATCTGGTAGGGGCAGCCAACTGGACAAATTACGCCGATATCTCTCCAAACCTGTCGCCAGCTATATCGGAGGCAGCTTTTAAAGTGGTACCAAATGGGGTTGATATTCCGGTATTTATTTATAACTGGATGAATATTACCATTCCGGCTCAATGGGGCTTAATGGGTAAATTTTATAACCCTACTGTTAATTTACCTAAAAACTAATTAAACATTAGAAACATGAAACTCAATCATTTCACCATATTATGTGCTGTTACCTTGGTGTTAGGCACAACAGCATGTAAAAAATACGGCTACAATATTCCGGATGGTTATCCTGATAATTCTGAAAATGTTGCAGGTGGCAGTATCGATACCAACATGAAAGTAATCGATAAATCGATGTATGCGAAAGCGAGGGTATTTCCAGGCCTGGTAGATCAGTCTGAGCCTCGCGTTCAAAATGCCAAGTTTACTTTAGATTTAAATTTTACCGATCAAACAGCCGATAATCTGAGGATACAGGTAGCCCCTGAACCACAATATAGTACAGGTTATTATGCTGCACCCGGAGAGTTGATTAAAATTGATGTGCCAGCTGGTATTGAAGGTTTAACTGTTCAGATTGGTGGGCATACCGATAACCTTTCAGGTAAATCTCCGTTATTGCGTGATCCGGTTATTTACATGCGTCAGCAACTGTATGCAGGTGCAAACTATGTACGTAATCTATATGGCGGTACCATTTATATCCGTGCAGGCAGGGCTTATCCAAATCCGGTAGAATTTACCATTACCAATGCCTGCGTTTCTCCCGATTTTATTCTGGGACAAACTGTTGATGCAGACTGGGTGAACAAAGTAAAAGCGTCTCAGGTGCCCTGGTTAGAATTGCGCAGTAAACGCGTAATTTTCCTGGTGCCAAGAGATAAAATTGTGGCTACTTTTGGCTCATCTGAGCCTTATACCAATCCAACGGTGGCTTTCGGCAAATGGAACGATGTATTCGATTTGGATTACAATGCCTGGATGGGCTTATCAGATAATGCGCCAGATGTAAAAGACAGAAGCCCGCAAGGACCTTGGAGAGGGATATTGGATATTCAGCTATCAGCAGGTTATGGCCACAGTGGTTTCCCTTTTGTAGGTTTAAACGATAGTGAGTGGTTTAAAGGTTTTACAAGTCTAACCAATATTACTACCAGTAATGGAATGTGGGGTTCTTATCACGAGTTTGGTCACAACTGCCAGCAAACTAAAGTATGGAGTTGGAGTACGCTTGGTGAAACCACCAATAATTTGTTCAGTTTTAAAGTAGCCAATAGGATAGGAGCAAATTATAACATCCTGCATCCATCAGTTTCAAGCGGTTTTCCTCAGGCCATTACGTATGCTACTGGTACAGGAACCAAAAATTTTGATACGGATGGGGCTATGAACGATCCGTTTAAACGAATGACACCTTTTGTCCAGATCTTTGAAAAATATGGTTATGGAGCTATGACTTATCTGTATTCGCAAGCCCGTCATGCCGATCGTTTGAATAGCAGCGATATTACGATGCATAATTTCGTGTACGAGAAATTATCAGATTATACACAAACTGATCTGGCTCCGTTTTTCGATGCCTGGGGTATTTCTGTTAGCGATGCTGTAGCTGCCAAATTAACAGCAAAATATCCGATTTTAACTACCCAGATCTGGGGCTATAATCCTTTAAATAAAACAGGTGGTACCGCGGCTATTTCTTATGCACCAGCTGTAACGGTAAGTTCCAGTCAATCAAATGAAGGTAGTCCGGCAGCGATGCTTGATAATAATACAGCAACCTACTGGCACTCGCAATATAATCCGGCACCAACTGCAGCTCAAGGCTATCCGTACACGATTGTGTATAGCGAAAATAAAAGGATGACAGTTAAGGGAATGTATTTTGTTCCAAGAAATTCCACAGCTCAACGCGTAAAGAACATCGAAATATTAGTGAGTAGCGATAACGTTAATTTTACCAGTGTTGCCACAACTCAAATTCCTAATGCGTTTTCACGTTACGACTTTACTTTTCCAAACGGACCTGTTTTCGGTAAATTCTTCAAGGTTTTATTGAAAGATGGATGGAATACACCAGTGGCTTCATTCCCGTATGCGGCTATGGCTGAGTTAGGCGTAATTAAATAACCCTCTAAATTTAAGAAGATGAAGAATTCAAATAAATTTAAATATATTATTGGTGCAGCTTTATTTATTCCGATTGCTTTTGCTGCCTGCAAAAAATACGATAACCCACCACCGGTTTACGAAGATTTAAAACGGGCATCAAGCCTGCAGCGAAAAGTGCTGATAATTAGTATTGATGGGTTAACGGGGACTGAATTGCAAACTGTAGCACCAACTAATCTAACCCAGTTACAGAAAAATTCTAAATATTCTTATAATACGTTGAAAACGGCCTCTGATGCAGGCGGTTGGGTATCAATGGTTACAGGGACAGGATTTTCGAAACATCAAATCAGTAATGACAATTTTGAAAGAATACAAGATGTTAATGGCGACGATCATGCTCCAATCATATCATATAGGAATGTACTGGATTATGTAACACAGTATAAAGCAGTAAAAACTGCAATGGTAACTACCTGGCCTAGTTTACGGAACTATATGCGTAATGCCGATTTTTCGCCTGTGGTTACAACCGATTTAGCTGTAAAAGACAGTACAATTAATCTCTTAAATAGCCAGGTTGGTTTAGGGACTATATTTGTGAATTTTAGAGAGGTTGAGGTTGCTGGTGCTAATGGAGGATTTCTGGCTTCAAACGCGAATTATAAAAATGCGATTATAAAAGCTGATGAATATGTTGGCAATATTTTAACTGCTTTAAAAGCCAGGAAAAGTTATACTAGTGAAGATTGGTTGGTTATTATAACCACTAATCATGGCGGAAGCAGCGCAAATCCAACCAATGGATTTACCTTGGTCTATAATCCTGCATTTAAACCTTTCGAATTAAAAAAATCAGGCTTTAATCCTGTACTTTTCGCTACTACAACTTCTCGGGCAATTGTGCCTAATGATAACGGTCTTTATGATGCCGGTGATACGAAAAGTTTTACAGTGCAAATGGATACCAAATTCAATAGTACCAATGTTACCTACCCGACATTTCTTAGTAAAAGTACAGACTTGAATGGTGGAACGATAACCGGTTGGCAATGGGGACATTATGGTGATCAATGGTCAGTTACTTTAGGTGGATCAGCCAGTGGTGGAACAGGAAAATTACAGTATAATGCAGTAACTGCACCCGGTACTGGTTGGCATACTTTAACCATGAGTGTTAACACAACAGTTAACGGATCAGGAGTAGCAACTGCAAGAACGCTTAAATTGTACGTAGATGGGAATTTGGAAACAACGAGTAATATTTTGGTTCATAAAAGTTTAACTACATCTGAGTTGTTTAGGGTAGGGCATAGAAAAGGTGATACAGATAACCCAACACCATTTTATGGAGCTAACCTGGCTTATTATAATGTGGCTTTAAGTGATGCTGTGATAAAAGCAAACGTTACGCTTAAAGATATCACTCAGCATCCGAATTATGCTAATTTGATTGGATTTTGGCCTATGGATGAAGGAACTGAGGGAACCTTTTTTAATAAAGCACCATTGGGTTATAATATGTCACTTTCCGGTACTTATAGTTGGGCAAACTTAGGTGCATTGTACCCTCCGGGAACAACGCCAGAACCTATTGCCTCAACAATATCAATTCCATCAACAGCAAGCGATATTGCAGCATTAACTTTATACTGGATGAATGTAAATATTCTTTCGGATTTTGGCTTTGACGGTAAGCCTTACCTTAAAAACTTTGAAATAGAATTCTTAAAAAAATAGTAGTTAGTTTAGTTAGTGAAACCCTTGCCTCCGGAGGAGGCAAAGGGTTTTTTCTATTTAAAGGGATTTTATAAGCGCATAAATAGCACGATTTCTGCACCTTAGTAGAATCAACATCAAATAACGTAAGTATTCAGTAACATATTTAAAACTCAAACGTTTGCGCTAAAACATTCTTACCATTATCACCCAATCATCCGTAATTTGGATGCACAAAACCTAATATTATACACACACAATGAAGAGAAAATTAACCATTTTATTTACCTTATTATGGGTAGCCGGACAAGTAAGTGCGCAACAGCTGCCGGCGGAACTGCAAACACCCGAAGTGGTTTCGGTAAACCGTTTGCCCATGCGGGCATCGGCCTTTGCTTTCGAAAACCAGGAGCTGGCTTCCAAAAGGGCCAAAGAAAAATCGGGATACTTTTTATCCTTAAACGGAACCTGGAAATTTAACTGGGTAAAAGACCCAAGAAAACGGCCAACAGATTTTTATAAAGTAGATTTCGACGATAAAGCCTGGGATAACTTTAAAGTACCAGCCAACTGGGAAGTAAACGGTTATGGTTTACCTATTTATGTGAATCAACCATACGAGTTTGCCGGTAGGCAGCTGACGGGTAACCGCATGAATCCGCCTTTCGATATTCCGGAAGATAATAATCCGGTAGGCTCTTACCGGAAAAAAATCAATATCCCGGCCAACTGGGGCGATAAAGAGGTGTTTATTAGTCTGGGGGCTGTTAAATCGGCCTTTTACATTTGGGTAAATGGCAAAAAGGTAGGTTACAGCGAAGATAGCAAGCTGGCCGCCGAATTCGATATTACCAAATATGTAAAACCTGGCGAAAATACAATTGCTTTACAAGTGTACCGCTGGAGCGATGGCAGTTATTTAGAGTGTCAGGATATGTGGCGCATCTCGGGTATCGAGCGTGAAGTGTATCTGTATGCTACCCCGAAACTGGATATCCGCGATTTTAAAGTGGCAGGAACACTCGATGCCAGCTATACCAATGGGATTTTAAACGTGGATTTAGCTGTACAAAACTACCGAATAGACCAACGCACCAACCACAGCCGTCCCGATAGCTTTTATGTAGCGCTCGATCTGGTAGATGCCAAAGGCAATAACGTTTGGAAAGATGCTACCAAGCTGCAAAAAGTATTGGGTAATTATAAAACTAATCTGGCTTTCAAAACGCAAATCAGCAATGTTAAAAACTGGTCGGCAGAAGTACCTTATCTCTATACCTTATACATAACTTTAAAAGATAAAAACGAGAAGGTAATTGAGGTGATTCCACAGCGCGTGGGTTTCCGCTCGGTAGAAATTATGGGCAGCGATTTACTGGTTAACGGTAAACGTGTATTTTTAAAAGGAGTAAACAGACATGAACATAATGCTACTCAGGGCCATACCTTAACCCATGCCGATATGGAAAAGGATATGGAAATGATGAAAAAGCTGAATGTTAATGCGGTGCGTCATTCGCATTATCCTCCTGATCCTTATTGGATGGAACTATGCGATGAATATGGTTTATATGTAGTTGATGAAGCTAATATCGAATCGCATGGTCGTTACTACAGCCTGGAAACAACTTTTGCCAACGATAAACAATGGCGCGTGCCGCATCTGGAGCGCATTACCCGCATGTACGAGCGAGATAAAAACCATGCTTCGGTAATTACCTGGTCGTTAGGTAACGAAGCAGGTAATGGCGTTAACTTTTACGAAGCTTACGAGTGGCTAAAGAAAAATGATATCCGACCGGTGCAGTACGAGCGGGCCGAAAACGATTTCAATACCGATATGATTGTGCCGCAATACCCTTCTCCAAATTATTTACCCCGTTATTCGAAACAGGAAAAAGAAACCCGTCCATTCATTATGAGTGAGTACGCACACATTATGGGTAACAGTTTAGGTAATTTTAAAGAATATTGGGATGCCATTGAAAATAACCCAAAACTCCAGGGTGGTTTTGTGTGGGAGTGGATCGATCAGGCGATTGATACCGTTAAAAACGGTAAACGCATTATGGCTTATGGGGGTGATTTCCCGTTAAACGGCCCTGTTGATGAAAACTTTAGCGACAACGATTTTTGTGTTAAAGGAGTAGTAACGGCATATCGTGGTATGACCCCGATGGCTGTTGAGCTTAAAAAAGTGCATCAATACATTAAAACTACTTTTAACGGAACCAATCAAATTAACGTGAACAACAGCTATTTCTTTAAAGATATCAGCAATGTACAGTTAAACTGGGAACTGGTTGAAGATGGAAAGGTGGCGCAAACGGGCATAATAAATAACCTGAATGTTGGACCACGCCAAAGCCAAACGTTGACCATTCCGTTTAACAATAAATACGCTGCGGGTAAAGAGTATTTCTTAAATGTTCGGTATCGCTTAAAAAATCCTGAGCCATTTTTAGAAAAAGGGTATGAAATTGCTTACGAGCAGATTGCCCTGGCTGGTGCGCCGAAAGTTAATACTTACGTTGCTGGTAAAAAACCTTTAAAAGTTGAGCAAACTGCAGATCGTGCAGTTGTGAAGGGCAGCGATTTTACCATCACTTTCGATCTGAAAAAAGGTGAGTTAATCAGTTATCTGTCTAAAGGTAGCGAATTATTGGCTGCCGGCCCGCAACCTGGTTTTTACAGAGCGCCAACCGATAATGATATTGGTGCTGGTTTGAATACCAGGTTAAGGATGTGGCGCAATGTATACCAGGACAATGATGCAGCCAATATCAAATCTACAGTGAATTCAACGGCTAATGGCTTTACCTTAACCGTTAAATCATCGTTATTAAAAGGCGATGCCGAAACCACCCAGCAATTTACGGTTTTAAGCGACGGTACGGTTAAAGTTGAAAATCAATTTAAGGCAGTAACCGGCAACTACAAAAGTTTAATGCGTATCGGTAACGATTTGCAGCTAAAAAATGATTACAGCAATATTCAGTGGTATGGCCGTGGTCCGGGCGAAAACTATGTAGACAGAAAAACGGCTTCTTTGATTGGTACCTACAAATCAACCGTTGACGATCAGTATTTCCCTTATGCCCGTCCGCAGGAAAGTGGCAATAAAACTGAAGTGCGCTGGGTAAATTTTACCGATAAAGCGGGTAAAGGCCTTCGTTTTGAATTTGCCGACCATTTGTTAAGTTTTAACGCACTGCCTTACGCAGTGGAGGATTTAGATCCGGAGGCGGAGAAAAAACAATACCACTCTGGTGAACTGATCAAGCGTAACCAGATTTATGTACACATGGATTTGCAGCAGCTGGGGGTGCAGGGGATTGATAGCTGGGGTTCCATGCCATTAATCCAGTATCAGATTCCTTTCAAAGATTACCAGTACAGTTATTACATCAAACCCATTAAGTAATTAAGGCATTGTAAAACGGATGATAGAACAATACACTCATCCGTTTTACTTTTATAATCCAACTAACCAAAGAAATGAAATTAAAATATACGTTGCTGATGCTTCTGGTAAGCATCGCAGCACTAGCACAAGAAACAAAATTAGCCGCAACACCACCAATGGGCTGGATGAGCTGGAACATCATGTCAGAAAATCCGAACGAAAAAGATATTAAAGAAATGGCCGATGCCATGATTAGCAGCGGCATGGTAAAGGCCGGTTATCAGTACATTTTTTTAGATGATTGCTGGCAGGGTGGTCGCGACAATAAAAATAACATCATTGCCGATCCTAAGAAATTCCCTTCAGGCATTAAGGCACTTGCCGATTACTTGCACAGTAAAGGCATGAAACTGGGTATTTACTCAGATGCCGCTCCTTTAACCTGTGGTGGTTATACCGCCAGTTTAAATTTCGAAGATCAGGACGCTAAAACCTTTGCAAGCTGGGGAATCGACTATCTTAAATACGATTATTGCAATGCGCCGGAGGATATAGAAACGGCTAAAAAAAGATATGGCAAAATAGCCCAGGCCTTACGCCAATCGGGCAGGGATATTGTTTTGGGCATTTGCGAATGGGGACCGCGCGAACCCTGGAACTGGGGTGCACAGGTTGGCGGACAAAGCTGGCGTACTACCTACGATATCAGGGATAAATGGCTGGATATTGAAGGTAAAGGAGGGGTTGGTATTTACAATGTGGTTGATAAAATGGCCGGATTGGCCGATTTTTCTGGCCCTGGTAAATGGAACGATGGCGATATGCTGGTAGCCGGTTTGCATGGCACTAAAGGACCATCATCTGCTTTTAAAGGCGTAGGTTGCACAAAAGCCGAATACCAAAGCCAGATGAGCTTGTACAGCATGCTCAACTCACCACTATATGCCAGTTGCGATATTCGTAAGATGGATGATGAAGCCAAAACTATTTTTATCAATGCCGAAATTATTGCCTTAAACCAGGATGCTTTAGGCAAACAGGCTGAACGCAAAATCAAAACCGATATCTGGGATGTTTTTGTACGTCCGTTGGCCAATGGCGATTTTGCTTTAGCCATATTAAATAAATCAGCCTCAACACAAAATGCCAGAGTAAACTTTACAGAACTAGGCCTGGCCGGTAAATATGAGATAAAAGATTTATGGCAGCACAAAGTTACCGGCAAAAATGACAAGTGGGCAGGTGAGGTAACTGCTCATGAAACCAAGGTTTTCCGCTTGAAAAAAGTATAATATACTTCAAATTAAAACCATCCCAAATTTAAACACAATGAACCAAACACAAATCAAATCAGCATTAACACTCGCACTCATAGCAGGTGGCCTGGCTACTTTTGCCCAGGATGCAGCAAAAGATCCGGCCACTATTGTCATTTCGCCCGATCATACCCTCTCTAAAACAGATACTGAATTTAGAAAAGCTATAGCCAAATGGAGTGATGAAACCTTGAAAAGCACCGATTATAAAAGCATTAAAGCGCAGCCATCTGCTAATATTTTCCCCGGGACAGTAAAAGAGGGTTTCCAGTTTATCAATAAAACGATAACTGTTGAACATAAAAAAATGGCTGATAGCCTGGTCTCTATCGTTTCAACCCTGGGTTATTCGGGTTACGATAATGCTACGATGTACAGCACAGGCCTGTATGCCAAAGCTGGTGAATATATTGAAGTTGATGTGCCCAAAAATGCCAGCGTAACGGATCTGGAAGTGCAGATTGGCGCACACAGTGACCGGCTGAATTATTGGGTAGCAGGTAAGGAAGATTGGCGCAGAATGCCGATTATCACCAAAAAACAAAAACTGGTAGTTGGCAAAAACAGATTGGCTTCGCCCTTCGGAGGTTTAATTTACATTGATGTTAAACCACAGGCTGCGAGTAGAAAAATTGACTTCAAAATTAGCCACGCGATAGCAGCACCACTTTTTGTTTTAGGCAAAAGCACACTAACCGATTGGGAAAACCAGTTGAAAAACAACAAAGCACCTTGGGGCGAGATGGCTACTGAAAATGTGATTTTGACTTTGCCGGATAGTGTATTACAAACCATTAAAAACCCGGAAGAAGTACTTAAACTTTGGGATCTGGTTGTATTAGGAGAACTCGATCTGGCCAACATGCCTGCTCCTTTTTATCGTGCACAACGCATGGTTCCGGATGAACATATAGGAGGTGGTTATATGCACAGTGGCTACCCAATTATGATCCACCATTCGCCAAGCAGGCACATGCTTTCGAACGAAATTATGGCTAACCCTGAATTGCTGATGAAACCGAGTAAAGGTGGGGCGAACTGGGGCTTTTTCCATGAAATTGGGCACAACATGCAAAACCTGAACTGGGTTTTTGGTGGAACTACCGAAGTGAGCAACAACTTCTTTTCACTGTACATGTTCGACAGGTTAATGGGTGGAAGAGACGATTCACATACTGGTGTATCGAGTGCCAACACACAGAAAATAATGAAAAAATATTTTGCTGAAGGCGCTGATTACGAAAAATGGAAAAAGGATCCTTTTCTCGGATTGATTATGTTCCGCCAGATGCAGGAAGGATTTGGTTGGGAGAGCTTTAAAGCTTTCTTTAAGGAATATCAGAAAATTGGCCCTGGCATTGGCGAACTTAACGACCAGCAAAAACGTGATTTATGGGCAAAGACCTATTCGAATATTGTGAAGCGTAACCTGGCACCATTTTTTATTACCTGGGGCGTAGGGATTAGCGAGCAAACGCAAAAGGAGCTGGCAGGTTTGCCCGCCTGGAAACCTTTCAATTTTCCGCCGGTAAACTAAGTTTACAAGCTATTCAATCAAAATTAAAATAAGGTTATGGCTTTAGGCGAAAAAATAACATCGAAAACAAAGGAGCTGAAAATTTATGAGGTTAATCCCATTATTTTTTACTCGGGCGAAGCCGATGAACTGAATATAGAACTCCTGGAATTTAACCATGGCGAACTGATCATTAAATCGTTATCAACAGCTGTTTTAAAGGTAAAAACACTTGTAATGGCAGATGAAGATTTCATTATAAAATGGAAACAGGATGCTAACGGACTTAGGATTACCCTGCCTGATGGTTTTATCAATGATGAAAACAAGGATAAATGCGTGTTGAAAATTAAGTTTTAACCTATTCCACAAAATTTTACAATCCAGACCTATGAGGTTTTAACAGGCACATTGTTCAAAAACTTCATAGGTCTTTCTTCGTAGCGTTTTTATTTTAGCATTCGTTTTAGGGTAAAAATAATTCACGATGAAAAAGATACTATTTTTCATAATCCCTGTAATGTTTGTCATCAGTTTGATTGTTGCGTGTACCGACAGAAACGAACCCAAACCAAATGATGATCAGGCTGAACTGGAAAAACTATATAGTGAAATAGAAAAGTTAGCCAGTCAGTATACCTGTGAAAATGCGGGCGACTGGAAATTTACCGCCATCGGTTCAAAAGCTTGTGGTGGAGCATCAGCTTATATTGCTTATTCCGTAAAGATTGATGAAAGTAGTTTTCTGAAAAAAGTGAACCAATTTACTCAAATGCAGGCCGATTACAATAAAAAGTGGGGTGCTTATTCTGATTGTGCGCTGGTGGCGCAACCTAAAAGTGTAATCTGTGATAATGGCAAGCCTAAATTTACCTATTAGCTTTCTAAATTATTTAACATATTCTTTAATAAACAACTGTGGATTGTAGAACCGTTCGTTCAACTGTGCTTTGGTAAAGGTTAACCAGCTTGCACAACCATAGTCATCAAATTTTTTTCTGATTTCCAAATGCAGGTGGTGATAATCTCCACCATATTTTTTGCTTTCCTGTGAAGTAAATAAACGCGCCAGCTTAGTATTTTGATCAACCTGCTGGCCGTTGCTCACATACACTTCTTTCAAATGTTTATAGGTCGTAAACATACTAGTGCCATTTGGTAATTTATGTTTTACCACTACGGTGCGCTGGTTTTCGCCCAGGTGTACAGAACAAACGGTGCCATTTGCCATCGCATAAACGCCAACCAGTTTGGTTTTAGGTTGGATGGGATTGATATCAATGGCCGTATGGATATGGCCTTTAACATAACTATCACGATGATCGCCAAAAATACTGATGATTTTAATATTGCTTACCTTTTTGCGGTTGGCTAGATCAAAGGGCAGATACCATTGGTCGGCTGTTTTGGCAGGGTTAACCTCACTGTAATAGGGTTTCCAACGGTCACGGTCCTTTTCAATGGTGGGTGTTTCGGATAACAGGGTCATTAAAAATATAAACAGCATCGTTTTCATTGGAAGAAATTAATACCCTAAGATATAATATTCTGATGAAATAACTATTGTGTTAGTTTTAAAATAACTTCGTCATGGTAAGAGGAAAAACAAAACAACCTGCTGGCAACGGCAATTTTTTTTATTTGCTTATTTCCTTTTCAGTTCAATTACCGTAATCTCTGGCCAAATGCCAATCCGCCCTGAAAAACCCAGGAAACCAAAGCCCCGGTTTACATTTAAATAGCGGCCATTTTCGGTTTTAATGCCGGCCCAGTGTTTATAGCGATATTTAACCGGACTCCATTTAATGCCAAAAGCCTCAATGCCAAACTGCATGCCATGGGTATGGCCAGCCAGCGACAATTGTATGTTGGAGGGATAATTTTTGACCTGGGCATCCCAGTGCGAGGGATCGTGCGAAAGCAGGATCTTAAAGTCGGTCGGGGCAGTATGGGCTAGAGCCTTATCCAGGTCTCCACGTTCGCCAAAACCAATTCCCCAGTTTTCTATCCCCGCCAGAATAATTTTTTCGCCGTTTTTATGCAGTTCTACATGCTCATCAAGCAGTAGTTTAAAGCCAAGTTCTTTGTGATACGCTTTTAACTGATTAAGGTTTTTAATCTTTTCTGCTTCGCCGGGCCACTGTATGTAATCGCCGTAATCGTGGTTGCCCAAAACCGAAAACTGTCCGAAAGGAGCCTTAATCTGCGAGAAATGACCAATGTAAGGTACAATTTCGGAGGAAATATTGTTGACCAGATCTCCGGTAAACACAAACAGATCACTTTTTTGTGCATTAATTAAATCAATGCCTTTTTGCACAGCCTTGGGGTTTGTAAAACTACCTGCATGTACATCCGAAATCTGGGTTAAGGTAAAGCCATCAAAAGCAGCAGGTAAATCATCGAAATATAAGGTATGTTTAATTACCCGGTAGGCATATTTACCCTGGGTAATGCCGTAGGCAAATAGCGCAATGGTTAAACAAAACATCACAAAGGCAAAATATACCCAATAATTACTACGCGCTAAAAGATGGAAACCATTACCATTGAAGCTACCGGTTACACTGAATAAAAAACGATATATATCACCTAAGAGTAAAACAATTGCAAAAACAAGTTCTGCTGTAAAAATGATCAGGAAAGTATGACTTATAATCTGAAAAAAACGGTTTATGCCCTGTATACGCATTTGTTGTATCGCATAAAACATTGCAAAGGTAAGGCCTACAATAAAAACCCAGAAAACAGGGCTGAGCCAGGTAGAATCATTTAAAGTGCCCAGACCCGATAAAACGTAGCCATTTAAGGCAAAAAACATAAAGGCCACAATTAAGAGTGGTATTAAATTGAGTTTTCTTTTCATTACAAATCCATAAACGGCAAAAGATAAATGTAGGGGATAAAAGCATATAAATTACTTACAGTTTGCAACTTGGTTAATTTTTACGCTCCTTTGATTAAATGTATAAAAGGATTGGGGCCTTTATTTAGCTTAGTCATACTATAGTTAGAATGCCTTGTTCCGCGAATTGCTTATTTTAATAATTTACTTTCTTTTATTAGCTTTGTGCGAATATGCTGTCGAAAAAAACAAAATATGCCATAAAGGCGCTTGTTGCGCTTGGTAAAAATCTAGATAAACCACCTATGCAAATCTCAAAAATTGCAGAGGAGGAGCATATTCCAAAAAAATTCCTGGAGCAGATTCTGCTTGATTTACGTAATGCAGGCTTTTTATATAGTAAAAAAGGAGCCGGAGGTGGTTACAGTCTAAATAAGAAACCCGAAGAAATTCTTTTGGTACACGTTATGCGTGTTACTGATGGTCCTATTGCAATGGTTCCATGTGCCAGTTTAAACTTTTACCACAAATGTGATGAATGTGAAGATGAAAAGACTTGCGGAATCAGAAGTGCATTTATTGATGTTAGGGATGCTACACTTAAAGTCTTAAGTGAAACCAGTATTGCCGATGTAATTAGCCGTGAGGATACACTGAAACTCGCAATCGAAAAACTATAATACCCTTCAAATATAATTTACAGGCCGGTATCCGGACCAACCTGCTTTTTAGTACTTTTTCTGTTGCGGGAACGCGAACAGATAGGCGATTTTTACAGGCAGGTTATTTCACCTGCTTGCTTTTAGCATTCAATTCTATCGGTTTAGCTCCGCAAATAGTAAGGACTTTCTTTTTATTCGAACACACCGGAAATATGCTTAAAACAAATTATAGGTAGAAGCATATTTAACAAACGATTGCGCTATACATTTATCACAATAAAATCAACAAAAAATGGTTAGTAAGTAGTTACAATTTACCACTATAGCGTAAAATTTTTTAAAATAAATTACTACTATTCCTATATACTTTATATATTTGACGGATGAACCTAAATTTTATACTTAACAGAACCGCTGTCAGGATGATGTGCTGTTGTTGTAAAACACGGTAACAGGAGCCTACAGATAATTTAAGTATAAAATATTAGATGCTTCTCGGTAAAGGGGAAGCATTTTTTGAATAAAGCTAACAACACATATGCAAACTTTCAGAACAGAACTCGAAAACAATATTGTCGAGCAGGACATTATAGATTTAGAGAATAAAATTAAAGCTTTTCGGGATGGTACAATCCATGATGAAAAGTTTAGGAGCCTGCGTTTAGCGCGTGGTGTTTATGGACAAAGGCAACCAGGGGTACAAATGATCCGCATTAAACTGCCTTTCGGAAAAGTTACTTTTAAGCAGTTATTGCGCATTGCCGATATTGCCGATGAGTATGGAAGTGGCAATCTACACCTTACTACCCGTCAGGATATTCAGTTGCACTATGTAAGTTTAGACCGTACGCCAGAGCTTTGGGCTAAATTAGAACAAGATGATATCACCCTGCGCGAAGCCTGTGGTAATACCGTGCGTAATGTAACCGCATCTCCAAATTCGGGGATTGATAAAGACGAACCTTTTGATGTTTCGCCATATGCGCACGCTGTTTTTAAATATTTTTTGCGTAACCCGATCTGTCAGGAAATGGGCCGTAAAATTAAAATTTCATTCTCTTCGAGTGATAAAGATACTGCATTCAGCTATATTCACGATTTGGGTTTCATTCCAAAAATTAACGAAAAAGGTGAACGTGGGTTTAAGGTTTTATTTGCTGGCGGGTTAGGCGCGCAACCGTTCTTAGCCAGTCCTGTTCACGAATTTTTACACGAAGATCAGATTATTCCTTTTACTGAATCTGTGCTCCGGGTTTTTGACCGTTATGGTGAGCGCACCAACAGAAATAAAGCCCGTTTAAAATACCTTGTACAAAAGCTGGGCTTGGATGAGGTTTTACGTCTGGTTGCCGAAGAACGCATCGCCAATAAAGTAAAAAGCTTTAAAATAGATCTTAATACCATTGTCGAACCAGTTTTGCCGGCAGAACAAGATTACCCGGAAGTAGAAATTTTAAACGAAATTCACTACAAGCACTGGTCGGCTACTAATGTGGTCGAACAAAAACAGGCTGGTTTTTATTCGGTTTATGTAAAAGTACAAGTAGGAGATATTAAAACAGACAGAGCAAGGGCTTTCGTTGATGCCATCAGACCGTATGTGGCTGATGAAATCAGGGTTACGCAAAACCAGGGCTTATTGTTAAAATATGTACGCAAAGAAGCTTTACCGGCTTTATATACGGAATTAAATAAAATTGGTTTTACTACTGCCGGTTTCGATAGTGTGGCCGATATCACTACTTGCCCCGGAACAGATACCTGCAATTTAGGTATTGCAAATTCTATGACCTTAGCTGAGGTTTTGGAGGATGTAATTTATACTGATTTCCCTGAGCTGATTTACGAGAAAAACATCAAAATCAAAATCAGCGGTTGCATGAATTCTTGCGGTCAGCATGGTTTAGCAGAGATTGGTTTTCACGGCAGTTCGGTAAAAGCAGAAGGAAAAGTTGTCCCGGCAGTACAGGTAATGTTAGGCGGAGGTACCGTAGGTAATGGTGTTGGCCGTGTTGCTGAACGCGTTATCAAAGTTCCATCAAAAAGAGCAACAAGTGTTTTGCATTTTATCTTAAATGATTTTAAAGCCAACAACCTGGCTGATGAGAATTTTCACCAATATTACGATAGAAAAGGTAAAGACCATTTTTATCAGCTGCTAAAGCCACTGGCTGATTTAACCAATCTGCAAACGGAGGAATTTGTAGACTGGGGTCATGTAGAGCCCTTTGCCACAGCAATCGGTGTGGGCGAGTGCGCGGGAGTGGTAATTGACTTGGTTGCTACTTTATTGCTGGAAGCTGATGAAAAATTTGGCTGGGCAAAACAAAATTTAGATAAAGGCGCTTATGCCGATGCGATTTACCATACCTACAGTACGTTTGTGAGTGCCGCAAAATCACTGTTGTTAGATAAAGGCGTAAACAGTAGCACCCAGGTTGGTGTGATCCGCGAGTTTGATAACCATTATGTTGAAACCGGCGAATTTAATCTGGCTACTAATTTTTCTGATTTGGTTCTTCAGATTAATAAGAATGAACCAAATGCTGAATTTGCTCAAAAATATTTTGAACAAGCCGATCAGTTTTTAAATCAGATTAAGGAAAAGAGAGCAGCGTTGGTGAAATAGTAAAAGGATTGGATGACCAAAATAATGAATGTTCAAATGATCATGTTCACCCTGTGAAAACTTTCGCTCATTCAAAATTTAGTCACTCACTTATTAAAAAAATAAAACATGGTTAATCAAAATAAAGAATCAAAAATAACTCTTTTAGGTGCTGGTCCTGGCGATCCTGATTTGTTAACTTTAAAAGGGGTAAAGGCTTTACAGACTGCAGATGTAGTATTGTACGATGCATTAACAAATGAAGCTTTATTAGAGCATGCACCGGAAGAAGCAATTAAAGTATATGTGGGTAAACGTTCAGGAGAGCATTCATACCCTCAGGACACCATCAATAAATTGATGATCGACTATGCTTTAAACTACGGACATGTGGTACGGTTAAAAGGTGGCGATCCGTTTGTGTTTGGCAGAGGATATGAAGAGTTGGATTACGCTGCTTCATACAGCATTCCGGTAAGTGTTATTCCGGGAATTTCGAGTTCAATTGGGGTACCGGGTTTACAGCAAATTCCGGTTACGCACCGTGGTTTGAGCGAAAGCTTTTGGGTAATTACCGGCACAACAACTTCTGGTGAGGTATCGGCCGATATTTATCAGGCTGCAGAGTCGAATGCTACTGTAGTAGTGCTGATGGGCCTTAAAAAACTGTCAAAAATTGTAGAAATTTTTAAAGCCGCAGGAAAGCATAGCTTACCAACTGCTGTGGTACAAAACGGTTCAGCAGAAGACGAAAAGTTAGTTGTCGGCGTGGTAGAAACTATAGAAAGTTTAGTACAGCATGAAAATATTAAGGCTCCGGCATTGTTAATATTTGGAGAAGTTGTATCATTACATCCGTCATTTAAAAACATCATTAAACAATATGCAAGTATTGCCTAACCAACACGATAATGCAGAATCTTTTTCTGAACAGGAAAAAGGTAACCAGCTGTTTCCGGTTTTTGTGAAGCTGAATAAGCTGCGTACATTATTAATTGGTGCGGGTAATATTGGCCTCGAAAAATTAACGGCAATTGTAAACAACAGTCACCAGGCTAACATTACTATTGTGGCCGAAGTAATTTCTCCTGAAGTTTATACCTTAATTGCCAACTACCCTCTGGTTAAGGTTAAGCAAAAGAGTTTTGATGTTGGTGATTTAGCGGATATTGACATCGTTTTTGCGGCAACAAACAATAATATTTTAAACGAGGAGATCAGAAAAGTAACCAATGAAAGAGGTTTACTGATCAATGTAGCCGATAAGCCCGAACTTTGCGATTTTTATTTAGGCTCTATCGTTCAAAAAGGTGATTTAAAAATTGCGATTTCTACCAATGGAAAATCGCCAACTATAGCTAAACGCTTAAAGCAGATTTTAAACGAAGGTTTACCGGCCGAACTGGATGAAACTTTGAAGAATATGAGTGCTTTGCGCCAGACGTTGAACGGCGATTTCTCTGCAAAAGTTAAAAAGCTTAATAAGGTTACCCAAAGCTTAATTGACCCTAAAAAGAGTTTTGCTGAGCGCAATATCAAATGGTTAATTTGGGTGGCTTCAGTATTATTAATCGTTGCCATTGGTTTTTCATTGTGGAATACCGAACCGGATTTTCAAGCTTTCCTAATCAATATTGATCCTTTATTTTACTGGTTTTTAGGAGCAGGATTTTTATTCGCCCTGATTGATGGGGCGATTGGTATGTCGTATGGCGTAACCACGGCATCTTTCTCGCTGGCCATGGGTTTACCACCGGCTTCGTCGAGTATGGCCATTCACATTTCTGAAGTAATGAGCAACGGAATTGCCGGCTGGATGCATTACCGTATGGGCAATGTAAACTGGAAACTGTTTAAAATATTAATCTTACCTGCCATTATTGGTGCGGTGTTGGGTGCCTATATTTTATCTTCGTTAGAGCATTATAGTGCTTACGTTAAGCCAATTGTGGCGGTGTATACCTTATTTTTAGGTGGCATTATTTTAATGAAAGCGTTTAATATCAAAAGAAAAAAGGCTGATCAGAAAATTAAAAAAATTGGCTTATTGGGTTTTGTAGGTGGCTTTATCGATGCTGCTTTTGGTGGCGGTTGGGGTTCAATCGTATTATCGAGTTTAATTGCCGGTGGCAGGCACCCTTTATTTTCTTTGGGAACGGTAAAAATCAGCCGTTTTTTTATTGCTACACTCAGCTCGTTAACTTTTTTTACCATGTTGGGTGGTAAACACTGGGAAGCCGTTTTAGGCTTGATTGTGGGGAGTGCAATAGCATCGCCAATTGCTGCAAAAGTATCTAACAAAATCTCAGCGAAAACCATTATGGTAGCTGTAGGTATTATTGTGATGCTGGTAAGCTTGCGCAGTGTAGTTATGTTTATTTTAAAATTAATTTAGTGATGGAACGTGTAGAAGAGATAAAAGAAGCACTAAAAGGCTTAAATACAATTGAAAAATTAAAATTTTTGGCTGATCGCTATGCCGGTCGCATCATCTTTTCGACCAGTTTTGGATGGGAAGATCAGGCGATTACACACCTTATCTTTGCCAATAACATCCCTATTAAGGTTTTTACATTAGAAACCGGACGCCTGTTCCCTGAAACGTACTACGTTTGGAACCGTACGCTGGAGATCTATAATCAACCGATTCATGCCTATTATCCCCAAAATGAACTTTTGCAGGATATGGTGAATAGTAAAGGGCCGAGTAGTTTTTACGAATCGGTTGAAAACAGAAAAGAGTGCTGCTATATCCGTAAAATAGAACCTTTAAAAAGAGCATTAAAAGGTAACGAAATCTGGATCACAGGGATCAGGGCTGATCAAAGTACCAACCGTGAGGATATGCACGATGTAGAATGGGATGAAGGCAATCAACTGATTAAATTCCACCCGATTTTCCATTGGACTCTAGATGATGTGAAGGCTTTTATTAAAGAAAACAACATTGTTTACAATACGCTGCATGATAAAGGATTTCCAAGCATAGGTTGTGCCCCATGTACAAGAGCCGTACAGCCAGGCGAAGATTTTAGAGCTGGAAGATGGTGGTGGGAAGACCAGAGCAAAAAAGAGTGTGGCTTACACGCAGCATCGTAAAGATGTAGAATGTAATACGGAAGATGAAGGGAATAACTTTCAAATCTTCCGGCAATTTTTAACAACAACAAATATAAGCAGTTGAACAGGAGCGGCGCTGGCAGGCAACCTTCCAATATTTCAACGATCAAACATTTCAACATTTTATAATGAGTACATATAATTTTGATTATTTAGATGAACTAGAGGCCGAGGCTATTCACATCTTACGTGAGGTTGCAGGGCAGTTTGAAAAGCCGGCTTTACTGTTTTCGGGCGGGAAAGACTCGATTACCTTAGTACGTTTAGCAGAAAAAGCTTTCCGTCCGGGTAAATTTCCTTTTCCACTAGTACACATCGATACCGGACATAATTTTGAAGAAACCATTACCTATCGTGATAAAATGGTAGAAAGAATTGGTGAAAAGCTGATTATTGGTTCTGTTCAAGAATCTATTGATCAAGGTAAAGTAGTTGAGCAAACGGGTAAAAATGCAAGCAGAAACGTTTTGCAAACCGTAACGCTGTTAGATACGATTGCCAAATACCAGTTCGATGCCTGTATTGGCGGTGCGCGGAGAGATGAAGAGAAAGCCCGTGCCAAAGAGCGTATTTTTTCCGTTCGCGATGAATTTGGCCAATGGGACCCTAAGCGCCAGCGCCCGGAACTTTGGAACATTTACAACGGTAAAATCCATAAAGGCGAAAACATCCGCGTATTTCCAATAAGCAACTGGACAGAGCTGGATGTTTGGAATTATATCCGCCGCGAAAAAATAGAATTGCCAAGCATTTACTTCTCGCACGAACGCGATGTAATTACCCGTAACGGACAATTAATGGCCGCGTCACCGTTTTTAAATATGGATGATGAAGATATTGTATTCCGCAAACAAGTACGTTTCCGTACTGTTGGAGATATGTCGTGTACTGCTGCGGTTGAATCAGAAGCAACTTTAATTGATGATATTATTGCAGAAATCAGCGCATCAAAAATTTCTGAGCGTGGCGCCCGTTTAGACGATAAAGTTTCGGAAGCAGCAATGGAAGACAGGAAAAAGGGAGGATATTTTTAAGGAGCTCGAAGATTGGTATCAAGATTGAACAACCTTCCTGATACTAATTACTTGATACTAAAATATTAACCCAAGCATTAAAATATTTCAACATTAAAACATTTCAAGAATCGTGAACATATTAAAATTCTTTACAGCAGGCAGCGTAGATGATGGTAAAAGTACCTTAATTGGCCGCTTGTTATACGATACAGATTCTATTTTAGTCGATCAGTTGGAAGCTTTACAAAGCTCAAACCGTAAAAATGACGACGGAACCATTGACCTGGCTATTTTAACCGATGGTTTGAGGGCAGAGCGTGAACAGGGCATTACCATTGATGTGGCTTATAAATACTTTCAAACAGCAAAACGTAAATTCATTATAGCCGATACTCCGGGGCACATTCAGTATACCCGCAACATGGTTACCGGAGCATCGACTGCTAATCTGGCCATTATTTTAATCGATGCCCGGAACAGTGTGGTAGAACAAACCATTCGCCACTCATATATTGTATCGCTATTGGGCATCAAGCACGTAGTGGTTTGCATCAATAAAATGGACATGGTTGATTACAGTGAAACGGTTTATGCTTCTATCATCGAAAAATATAAAGTACTGGCTCAGCAACTTAAATTAGAAGATGTAACCTACATTCCGGTTAGTGCCTTGAAAGGCGATAACGTAGTACAGCGCTCTGGTAACATGGAGTGGTACGAAGGCGAAAGTTTGTTACATTTCTTAGAGCAGGTAGATACTGATCATTTGGACCGTTCACAACTGGCACGTATGCCGGTACAGTGGGTAATCCGCCCGCAAACTGATCAGTTGCACGATTACCGTGGCTATGCTGGCCGTGTGTTGAGCGGAACTTTTAACCTGAACGATAAAGTAAATGTATTGCCTTCAGGAGCAGGTTCTACCATCGATAAAATTGAGTTTTTTGATGAAGCACTGGATGCGGCGCATGCCGGTCAGTCGGTGATTATTCACCTAAAAGATGATGTGGATATCAGTCGTGGCGATACCATTGTAAATGCATCTGCGTTGCCGCAGGAATCGAAACTGATTGAAGCCGATTTATGCTGGATGGACACACGTGCATTGGATACATCGATTATGTACAATATTCAACATAACAGTAAGGTTACGAAGTGTAAAATCAGCGAAATTTTGCATAAAGTAGATATCAATACGCTAGAAAAACATACTGCGGATGAATTTAAACTGAACGATATTGGTCGTGTAATTATCAAAACGGCAGATGCTTTGGCTTTTGATCTTTATGATGATAACCGCGCTAATGGCTCAGCTATTTTGGTTGATAGCCGTACCAATTTAACAGTTGGCGCCTTAATGTTCAGGGCAGCAGTAGCATAAAATAAATGTTAGGGGAGATGTGAGGTGGATGAATTTTGTAAATATCCGGCAAAACCACAACCAAATATAAGATGAAGACGCTATGCCGAAAGGTATAGTGTGAAAGCAATTTCAGCGGGACATCGGTTACGATAGTCCCGTTTTTCGTTAATGCGTGGCTATTTACCGACAAATTAGCGCCTGCTTAAAAATTTTTATAACTTAGTTCAACTCACTATCTCGTAATAACCGCTTAACTTATGCATGCAGGAAAAAAATATACTTTTCTGGAGTTTATCGTCTGGACCAGGCGTGATATTTATCGCTTAACGGTTCTGGCCATTATTCCTACAGTACTTTATCATTATTGCGGTTTTACCTTTCTTTCTATTTCCTGGGTACCTGTGGCACTTTTAGGTACTGCGGTTTCATTCATCATTAGTTTTAAGAATAATGCCAGTTATGCCCGTCTCTGGGAAGCACGGCAGATTTATGGTGCCATAATCAACTCGAGCCGGGCTTTTGGGGTAATGATTCGCGATTATCTGGCGGCACATGATAAAAAAGCAGCTGTTCAGGTTATTTTTTACCGTCATTTCGCCTGGCTAACCGCCTTACGTTTTCAGTTAAGGGAGCCAAGAGCGTGGGAAAATTCAAACGATCAGCGTAATATCGAATATGCACGGCTTTATCGTGTTTCTGAAAGGACAGATCACTTGGAGGATACCTTAGCGCAATATCTTGCTACCGATGAGCTAAAATACATTTTAACTAAGAAGAACAAGGCAACCCAATTAATGGCACTGCAGTCGGCCCATATTAATAAACTTGTTGCTGCTGAAATTTTAACCGAATTGCAGTTGCAGTCTTTGCAAAATGCCATTACCAGCTTTTACGATAGTCAGGGTAAGGCTGAGCGCATTAAGAATTTTCCTTATCCGCGCCATTTCTCCTCAATAGCCACCATTATGCTAAATTTATTTGTGTTTTTGGTGCCTTATGGACTACTTAACGAATTTAACAAGCTGGGCAACGGAACTTTAATTGAAGGGTATTCCATTTGGCTAAATATCCCTTTTGCCATTTTATTAACGTGGGTTTTTAATTCTTTGGATATTGTTGGTGAAAGTTCTACTAACCCTTTTGAAGGAAGTGCAAATGATGTTCCCATCACCAATATTTCCAGAACAATAGAAATCGATATGCGGGATATGCTCGACGAAACTGATTTGCCGCCCGCATTAACGCCAGAAAATTTTATACTGATGTAATGGTTTTTCTGTTATGGAAATGCCCTAAAGTCTTCATCATATTGGTATATTAGTATAAAATTGAAATGCTAAAAATCTTAATATGAAAAGGAACATCATTTATTTCGTTATGGCTGCCCTTCCGTTTGCCTATGCCTGTAATCAAAATAAAAGCGGTACAAATTCAAAAGCTAAAACCGATTCGATCGTTAACGAAGCTTGTTATGCAGCGGCATTTGAAAAAGATAGTGCGGCCATTATTGTTAAAACATTGGCTTCGGGCAAGATAGCTGGTTCATTATTGATCAAGTACGCCGATAAACCGCAAAACAACGGTAAAATTGACGGTAAATTTAGCGGAGATACCTTATACGTAGATTACCGCTTTAATACTGGCAAAGACAGCACCCGGGTATTTACCAATCCCCTGGCTTTTCTGAAAAAAGACGGTAAGCTGGTGATGGGAGTAGGGCAAATTGAAACCACCCTGGGACGTTCTTACTTTGTTAAAGGAAAACCGATTAATTACAAAGCCGGAAAATTTATTTTTACAGAGGTGAACTGTAAATAAAATTAATTTTTAGAAAGAATGAAATCCTTAAACTCGAAAATTATTATCAGTATCCTAATTGTTTTAATTTTTATTAAAGTAATTTATTCTTTTAACATTGAATATAAACGGGGATTAAATTTTGATCATACTATTGGTAATGTAATAATTAGTGCTTTAGCTGCATTTGTTTTCTTTATGATGTTTAATTGGTTTAAAAAATAAAGCATGGCTAAGGTTAAGTAGCTTCTATTCAATATTCTGTAGCCGGCTAAGGTATGGTTAGATGAAACCTCTGACCTTAAATAAATTAACGTTTCTATTTCTGGCAGATGCAATAGCTGACAGAACCAATTTCTTAGAGTCCTTTTCTTGGTTTAAAGGGACTTCACTGTGCTCAGCGAGGTAACAAAAAAATATTTTAAAATAAATTACTACAATTTCTATAGACTTTATATATTTGTAATAATTAATGAAATGAGAACCAGCATAAAATTGGTGTTATGATTTTAAATAAAGTAGAAAAAGCGAACATTGAACCACGAATTACTTTAATAGGTGCAGGTCCTGGCGACCCGGATTTATTTAGTTTAAAAGGTGTTAAAGCATTAAAAACAGCTGA
>Ga0308157_10000844_pt1 | contig 81160 bp, 60 predicted proteins | sample PhyBR1_FD_201035 | JGI IMG/M metagenome (GOLD analysis project Ga0308157, IMG submission 201035) | Phyllosphere microbial communities from UC Gill Tract Community Farm, Albany, California, United States - DLSLB.R1 | ecosystem: Host-associated > Plants > Phyllosphere > Unclassified | place: USA...
ATCATTTACCTGCTGGGGCAGCAATGAATCCGCTACCGAAAAAAAGACTGCTTTCCCATCATCAGAGATTGCCAGGCTCTTGCTTACTATTGAAATTGAATCAACCAAAGTATGAGTTACAAGTACGCTGGGAGGCTTTGAGGATCCCAGTTGGTGGTAGCATATCGAAGGCGCGGCGCCCGTCCTGTGATAATTCAAGATGTAGCAGACAGAACCAGAGTTTTTCTGCCATGAGGGGGATTGATAACTACCCTCTTCAGAGTTAGCAATTATGCGATTTTTGATGCCAGGTAAGTTTATAATACCAACCTCGCTACCCACTTTATTCTCCCGGGTATACAAAAGGTGCTTACTATCAGGGCTAATCTTGTATTCGCTAATATCTTTTACTGTAAGCAGCTTATTTCCTATCCTGTCAACAATGGTGAGATGCGAGCCTCCATCAGTATTTTTAAAGATTACCAAATTAGCACTTCCTTCAATCAGATCATACCGATCCGCTTCTAATGCCACAGGATGTTCCTTTGTAAGGTCCTGTAACAGTAATTTTGATGGCCCTGCCTTGCAAACAAAAAGTGCTTCGCCATAAAAAGTCCCAGTATCTGCCTTTGGAAAGACCCATTTCCTGTTTAATTTGGTATGGACCACAAATAAGGTATCTTGTCCTAGGGGATACGAGAGGCTGTAGCTAACGTAATTTCCATCTTTGGAAATTGTAAGCAGTTCTAACGTGCTCCAGAGATCGTACTGCTCCGGTTTAAGTTTCCTCAGGCCCTGACCTAAGCATAGGCTTGGCACGCTAAAGGCAAGCAACGCCAAAACGATGCCTGCCAAATATGTTTTTATTATAGCATATATATGTCTAGTAACCATCATTCTGGGGATTCAGGTTGGGATTGCTGATAAGCTCTTGCTCAGGAATAGGCCATAACTTGTCGTCGGGATTCCAACCGGATTTGACGTCGCCAAGAATCTGATCCGCGAGGCCGTTTCTCTTGAGATCAAAGAATCGGTGCCCGTATTCGGTAAACAGTTCATGGTTGCGCTCGTCAATTACGGCTCGTACAAGTGATTCTTCGTCATTGGCAGCTGTCGGAAGCAGTCCTGCACGCTGGCGTATCTTGTCGATATCCTCCCTGGCACCACTGAAATTTCCAAGCCTCGCAAACGCCTCTGCGCGAATTAGGTATAGTTCATCTAACCTGAGGATCACCGGGAATTCTGTAGATGTTCCTGATTGCCCAACATCCTTATACTTGTAGGGATGAAACCAGCTGCTGGTTCCGTCGGTTATTTCGCGGGTCCAATTTGCCTTTCTTAGGTCGCCTGTTTCAAACGAATCCATGAATGTATCGCTCATAGCATAATTTGGCGGTGGTCCTTCGTTGAAAATAAAAAGTTGTGCCTGCAGGGTTCCCGCTTCCGGATTACTTGGAGAGAATTGCCATAGTGTAGCAGGGCTGTCCTTCAGGAATACCGACTCAAGGTTATTTTCCCATGTAAAAAGGGGATTACCGATGACATCGGTGCTGGCACTGGCAGCAGCAGCCCAATCTCCTGAGTAGAGATATGCCCGTGCGAGAAATGCCACAGCCACAGCCCTGTTCGGTCGTGTCCTGCCGGCTGAGACATAAGCATCAGGTAGCAGTCCAGAGCTCTGAAGTAGGTCGCTGATGATACGGCCGTATATTTCCTGGATCTCCATTCTGCTGACATTCCTATTAACGCGGTAGTCGGTACTGTCAACATAGGGAATTCTACCATATAAATTTACCAGGTGCAGATGGATAAGTCCCCTTACCAGAAGTGCTTCCCCAAGAAGTTGGTCTCTGTCCGCCTGAGAAAGGCTTTGCGATCCCGTTACGCCTTCTATTATGGCATTGGCTACATAAATATGGTTATAGCTAAGGTTCCAAATATCACGTACATTAGGATCGGCGGCAAATAGCGAATTGGAGAAAAAATTGTTGGGGATACCTGACTGGAAATAATCCAGTTCATCGGTATACAGACCCAAGGTAAGGCTAATGCCGCCTGGCCCCCCTGATAGCAAGCCCTGATCCCTTAGTCTCGAATAAAGACCTACCATTGCAGCATTGGCGGTGGCCCTATCCTCGAAGACATCCTTGCCAAATAACTGGGAATCCGGCGGGGCTGTATCAATAAAGTCTTCGCAAGAACCAAGAAGAAGTAATGCTAAAAAGATGGCGGCGAGTTTTTTGCCATATGATATGGATACAAATATTTTTTTCATAATGATGTATTTTGTTATTAAAACTTAAGATTTACGCCGAGGGAATAGATTTTCAGCGGAGGAAGGAAACCTTGGTACCTGAACTCCGGATCTCCACCCTTGTAGGACGTTAAGGTCAGCAGATTCTGCCCCTGAAAGAAAATGCTTCCGTTTACCGCTTCCCAAATTGAAGGAAGCTCATAGCTTAGCGATATATTCTTTAATCGAATGTAGGAACCGTCAACAACGGTTGCATCGCTCTCTGCATATTGATAGTAGGCTTCTACGGCTGCCCCATTTACCCCCGTAGTGCCAATTTGGTGCTGCGACAACTGACCCGGGGTGGTCCATGTGGAAGACATGTCCGTGCGCTGGTTATAAAAGTCGCCGGCAGGAATGTTGGAAACATAGTCATAGCTATCCTGAGAGACGAATTGCAGCAGGAAGTCTAGGTTCCATTTCTTATACCGTAATTGATTCTGCAGCCCCCCGAAAAATCTCGGATTGAGGTCGGCTATCGATTTTCTATCGGCAGAAGTGATTGCCCCGTCATCGTTATAGTCCCGAAACTCATACAGTCCCGTCTGCGGATTCACACCCTGATAGGAATACAGCTTTGCTATATTTAAGGATTCACCTATAATAAGCCTATTGGCATAAGTAGAGCCTTCCAGATCGGGAAAGGCCACCAGCTTATTTCTACTGCTTGACAGGTTGAAACTGGTCGACCATTCGAAGGAAGGGGTCGTGATGTTCTGCGTCCTTAGGGTATATTCAAATCCCTGGTTCTGCACTGTAGCGTCCAGATTTGCCGTCAGCGAAGAAAACCCTGTCGTCCCCGGCAGTGGAATTCCTACAAGTTGGCTTGAACTCCTGTTGCGATAATAGGAGACCGTAACGTAGATCTTGTCCCTTAAAAAGCCCGCCTCAAGTCCGGCTTCCAGTTTCCTGTTGGTCTCCCATCCAAAATTGGGGTTATAGAGACGGTTGGGATTCAGGCCCGTAAGGCCATCATATAATGTACCGTTTGGCGAATAGGTATCCAGGAACTGATAGTCCCCAATCTGATCGCTGCCAGAGGTACCGTAGCTGGCACGAAGCTTTCCGAAGCTTAAGACTGGGCTTTCTGACAGAAAAGATTCCTTGCTAAAGAGCCAGGCAGCTCCAATTGCACCAAAATTAGCAAACCTGTTGCCACTCCCAAACCTGCTGGAACCATCTCTCCTGCCTGTAAGGTTGATGATGTACCTACCTTCCCAGTTGAGGTTAGCCCTTGTAAAATAGGCCATATAACGGTATAGTATTTCATCGCTCAGAAACGTGTATTGCTGGGAGGCCGAGGAAAGGTTCTCAATCATGGCATTGCTTGCAAAACCCACTCCCGATTGTTGCAGCCTCCTGTCGGACTGCTCCTGTGCGGTTGCCCCGGCGATGATGTCAACGGACAGCTGCCCGAAGTTATCCGACCATCTAAGCTGTGGCTCTACAATCCACGACTTCCTGTCGGTGTTACTGGTCATCAACTGGCTCCTTTCGCTGCCAACGCCTTGGGCAGGGTTGTACATTGTAGAAGGAAGAGTCCTAATTTCGTAGTTGTAGAGCGTTGTAAAACCCATATTGGATTTTGCTTCAAGTTTCGGTGTAATCTTATAGGTGAGCACAGCATTCGAAACAAGGTCATTGGTACGCGACCTAAACTTGGACTCCAGTGCCGCAAGGGGATTATTGAAGGTACCATTCTCCCAGTTCAGCCTTCCCTCGCTGTCATAAAGGGAAGGTGCGTTCGGTGCCAGGTAGCGGGAGATCCTTGTAAGGTCGCTGGCTGCCTGCAGATTGTCCTGATTGGTGTAGCCTGCGGTAAAGGAGATGTTGAAGCGTTCATCGTCACTACTGTGATTCATGCCGAAACGTACAGATGTTTTCCGATAAGCAAAGTCTCCCGGCAGCACTGTAGTCTCTTTGCGGTAGTTTCCGCTTAAAAGAAATTGCGTCTGCCCGGATCCCCCCGATACGCTCCCTTGATAATTCGTAATTATGGCCGTGCCGCCAAGCAATTCCTTCTGCCAATCGGTATAGCGGTCCTGAGACCATGTCCCATTGATGTCATAGGCATTGGCGGGATAGTTGGCTATACCGTCACTTTCAAAAGCCCTCCTGCGCATTTCCAGGTAGGTGCCGGTGTCCATCAGGTCCATAAACCGCGTTACGCTACCAAAAGAAGTCGAAGTGGAAAAACTGGCGCGAGTCTTGCCAGCCTTACCTTTTTTGGTTGTTATAAGAACTACCCCGTTGGATCCCCTGGATCCATAAATAGAGGTCGCATCTGCATCTTTGAGGACCTCAATGCTTTCGATATCTCCCGGATTTATATTGTTCAACGGGCTTGTCTGGCTAGCTGTTGCCGTGGATGTGGTGCTTGACCCTATAGAGGCTGACGAATACGGAACGCCGTCAATTATATATAGCGGGTCATTAGCTGCTGCCCTAAGGCTGTTTTGCCCGCGTATCTTAATCTGGAAGGCACCTCCGGCTGTACCTCCATCCTGTATTATATCCACTCCGGCCATGCGCCCCTGCATAGTAGCAAGTACATTGGTCACGGGCTGCTTTTCAATATCGGAAGCAGTTATGCGCGCAATACTACCTGTTGCTTCTTTCTGTTTCACATTATAATATCCCGCATTTATCGTTACCTCCTCAAGCTGCATGGTATCTTCCTCAAGGGTAACGTTTAGAGTAGTTTGCGCGCCAACAACCACTTCAACGGTTTTAAAGCCTGTAAACGAAAATACCAGGACATCACCGTCATTTGCGGCAATGGAATAATTACCCTCAGGATCCGTCGCCACCGAGTGTGTTGTCCCTTTGACGACAACTATCGCACCCGGCAGGGGACCTGAACTATCGGAGACAGTTCCCGTAATAGCTTGTTGAAAAATGGCCTCACCACTGGGTGAAGCATGTGCCCGGGCTAAGGCACTGATTGGCAGGGTAGCTAATGCAAAAGAATAGAAAAGCACCCTTAGCCCTTTGTTTGCTGAAATAAATTTCATAACATTGGTTAAGATTAATGAGACATTGGGTTTTATTGATCTACAGCCCTCAGGTTAGTTTGGCGACGCCTGGGGGTTATTTTTATGTATACTGGTAATAAAAAAGAGAACCCGGCCTTTCCCCAACCAACTCGAAAAGGGAATACCAGTACAGGCCGGGCCTACTTAACTATGAAAAAACTAAACCATACGCAAAACGGATTAAAAGTTACACTACATCGTTTGCGAAGCCCGATAAAAAAAATGAAGAAAACGCTAAGAATACAAGCTGAGAGTGAGGTAATATCTCCTAAAAAGGAGGCGTGGGTTTAAACTCAGCTTATTGCCATTGAGGTACTGGTATACCGTGCAACAATAAGTGAGCCCACGCCGTATGGCGTGAGCATTTACACTTATCTCCCCGTTGCAAAAAGTACCAGTTTTCAATGGCGGGATTCAAAGCGAATGCTTCATGTAATTGTTGAAGTTTCGCAAATTTAATAAAACAAGTACTGTTTAACCAGTACTGAAGCCAAATATATTAAAAATAATCGGTACGCCAAACCGTACCGATTATTTTTTCTACATATTGTTAATTGCATTTGTGAAAAAAGAATTAGAAGAGAATATTAAATTTAGAACTGCCGCTAGTCTGCGAAAGCTTATAAATTGTGAAGATGTCGAACTTTTGTCCGATAGCTACAATCAAATTGCTTTAGCTATCGATATGCGTAAAGGGACAGTTTCTGATACATTTAATGCAAATTCTAAACCTAGTTCTTCTACTTTAATAATGATAATAAATGCAATGGGGTATTCCCTTTCTGATTTTGCAAAGGTCTATGAAACAATTACAGAGAATGAAATAATAGAGTTTAAAAAGAGAAGAAAGAAAACTAAAGATAAATAAAAGATGCGAGAGCATCTTTTATTGTTTTATAAAATTACGTATTAGGTAAAACAGGTATTTATACGTATCTATAAATGAATTAAATTCGTCAAATTTACAAGTTGATTTTGTTATTTTTTATTATTAGAAATATTATTAATTGTACGTAATTTAGTGTAAAAGTAAAGTATGCAAAGAAAGTTAAGTGGAAGTGACGGAATGGCGATAATTATTCCTTCAGGATACCGCGGACTTCAAGGTTCGGATGGAAGAATGGTTCCAATTCCTCCAGGCGGACGAGGTTTACAAGGTAGTGACGGACGTATGGTTTCTATTCCTGCTGGCGGCAGGGGACTCCAGGGATCTGATGGCAGAATGGTCGCAATAAGATCTGGTTCCAGGGGACTCCAAGGAAGTGATGGACGCATGGTTGAAATAACTGCCGGGGCGAGAGGGCTGCAAGGATCGGACGGAAGGATGGTTGCAATTAAACCAGGATATAGAGGTGTGCAGGGACCAGATGGAAGAATGGTTGCAATTGCTCCTGGAAAACGAGCCGTTCCAGATGCTAATGGGCGTATGCGAAATAAGTAGTTTGCAATAGTTTTAACCAAGTGCAACCTACATACACTTTTGCCATTTAAGTAACTTACATAAATAGCTTTTAAATGCCCAGACACAATAAATGATGGATTATAATATAGAGATTGCAGCCACGAGGGATGCCGGAATTTTACCGTATGCAGACATTTATGATTACCGGGATACACCCAACGAGGAATTATTTTCTAATTATTATCAATTTTGCAGGGAAAACCTAGATATACAATCGGGAAAATTTGGTATTGAACCCGTAATTTTCATCTACTGCAATTATTTTAGCTCCAATGCAAGAGCGGCCTACGGCAACAATATATTTTCAATTACAATTAATCTCGGTTTAATAAAAAGATGTGAGGAATTCTACCTCCACAATACCGCTTTAGATGAGTTTTTAACCCAAAAATACCCAGACGTTATCGCTCATTTTGATAATCTGCCGTCTGTTTTGGCTTTTCAGGCCGCAACACAATTCACTTATTATCATGAGTTAGGACATCTTGTACAATTCAACAAAGATCGCAACGAACTTTCATTACAGGAACATTACGAGCAGGGTTCAGAATATGATGCAGTAAAACATTTTCTCGAAATTAATGCGGATTCCTTTGCAGCTATTGCCTTAGCTGGACATTTTCAACAGTTCATTGAAAGAAACTTTGCTGGTGGCTTTACAGTTATGAAAGCCGAAACTACAATTGCAATCTTCTTGACATTCCTGTTAAACCATGTCGCTAATTTTGGCGACAATCTGAAAGAAATCTATTTTGCAGAACATACCCACCCGCATCCGTTTTTGCGTCTATTTGCTGTCGTACTAAATATTGTACACAACCTGAATTTAAGTCCATTCATGCAGGAAAGAGGGGTTGCGGTTGATGCAAAAAGGCTCTTTAAACAAGGGCTCAACCTTTATGAAGAAATGGAAGATACTGGTATTTTCAACACAGTTTTTAAAGATGCAATGGCAGCAGCCGCCCAACAACAGGAACACATTGTAGCATATTTAGGGCAGCTGATAGAGTTTAACGTAGATGCCTATAATAATGCATTAGAGGAATGGAACAAGCAATTCTAAAGCCACAGGCATAATTTATAAATAAAATCTCCAACAGAAAGATTAAAAATATGAAACCAACCAAAGAGGAGCTAATCAAATTTCTGGATGACAATGTTCTTACTCCAGTCGAGAATAATCCGAAAGCTACGCCTACAATAAGGAAGAAAGTAAGTATTACAAGGACAAGATTAAATGAACAGGTGAGTGCAGAAAAAGTTGAGCAATTTTATTATACTGCCATGTCGACTGAAAGAGGCAAAGATTCCTATCAAAAAATTAAAGAAATTGGAGGCCCTACCTTTGAAGATGTCATTGATGAGTTTAAAAAATTATGCGGAAGGAAATAAGAAAATAAAATGACCTTCTATGACCCAACAATGGACAACTGAGAGAATTACTGGGTCTTAAAAGACATACTTGCTTCTTGCGACCATCTCCTACTGCACTTCGAATATTATTTATGCAGCCAGTTGTAAATTCTCATCCACCCATAGCACTTAAAATGGCACGCCCGGTAGTGCATCTGTTTTTTGATCGTGTAACAGCAGACTTCTATGACCTTGAACAGATCATAATTAATTAATCACTAATGTATATGGAAATAAAAGCCTCGAAAAAAGAAACCAATGATTTTAAACTTACTGCTAAGGTTACTGTTGGAAATGTGAGAATGTGGATAGCAAATGCAGATGAAAACGCAAAAACTAATTTATTAGAACTTATTGAACATCGTTTCGATAATCGTTACATGAAACATTTAAACCATCCTGATATTGACGGTGGTTTTTTTAAGATAGCAATTTGCTGCCTAATGATAGAGACACTTGAATCCTTCAAGCAAGGAATAACAGATACTACAGGTAAAAGCGGGAAGATGTTCAAAGATTTTTTTGATAGTGAACAAGAGGCTTTCCCTCATTTCAATACCATATCAAAGTATTTCTACGAAAATATTCGTTGCGGTATTTTGCATCAGGCAGAAACTACAAATGCTTGGAGGATTCATATTAAAGGCCCCCTACTAAATATCGATGATAGAATTATTAATGCCAGTGCATTTGCAAAAGCATTGCAGCTCTCATTTAACAGTTATATGGCAGTGCTGAGAAATAGCGCACTGAATGATGGAATATGGCGAAAAGCTCTTATTAAGATAGAAGATATATGTAGAAACTGTGAAATTAAAAACTAGAAATGCAGGAAACAAGAATTTGGAAAGTGATTAATAACCAATTACAAGAATTTAAGTCAATACCACTTGATTTTGAAAACCGGCTCCACTCATGGCTTGAGAAGGATATTTCGATCTTATTACCGGATGCAGTCTTAATCGGGTCGAAAATCATTACTGACCATGGAAAAGAAATTGACCTTATGGCAATTGACAGTAACGGCGATTTGGTTATCATTGAACTGAAGAAACACTCCACGACACGTGATGTGATTGGGCAAATATTGGATTACGCATCATGGGCACATACTCTTAAGGCCGATGACCTCACCAAAATACTTCAGAAAAGCGGAAGCCAAGAGAGTATATATGAAGTTGTTAATAGAAACTTCGATAATGGTGAGGAAATCGAAATAAATGAAAATCAAAGGCTTTTGATCGTAGCTTCGGAAATAGACGCAATTACCGAACGTATCGTGTCCTTTCTGGCTGCGAAAGGCTTAGATATAAATGCAGTGACCTTTAACTATTTTAAGGATGGCAATGACGAATTTATAGCTAAAAATTATCTTATCAAAACTGAGGAAGCAATCGTCGTAAAAGATGAAAACAAAAGAAGCGGCAGGTTCGTAACCAGAATGTTTCACGAGGGCAAACTTGATGTTGGGCAGAAAGTAGCGTATCTGCCGCTACAAAATATCGGTGTGAACGCCAAAGCCACAATTTTCAAAAAAGGGGGAAGCTGTTTGCAGTTGTCTAATTCTGACGAAAAATTTTCTTTCAGTGGGCTAAGAGCCAAGTTTATTAAGGAAAACAATTTAGGCCTAAATCCCTATTTCCCATACAACCAATGGGGTGAATGGGAACTGCAGGATCCTGTAAACGGCAACAAAAAACTTTCAGATTTGTAAAGATTCTTTATAGGATGAAAGTGTGAAGATTTGCATTCAAGACATGAATATGGAAGACTTAAAATCGACTGTAGCCCTTAGGCAAATGGAAGATATTTTATGTTTGTTATCACCGATATAATTAGTAGAGAGTATTTAAGGTTTACACCTGCTATAGACTAATTTAGCAAAGATTTTGATTTGCATAACTGTATTTATAATCTTCTGATTATTAATTTTTATCAGCCTCCGCCATCTCTTTTCTAATCTTCGCACTAAAGAAATTAGGTGAAATCCCGGTTCGTGCTTTAAAAGCAATAACAAAGCTTTGAGTAGTTCCAAACCCTGCTTCCTTAGCGAGTGCCTCATGGGTAAACATGCGCTTGTGCTTATCGGTTTTCAGTTGCTCAATTATATAGTCTACTTTGAGGTCATTTACATATTCGGTGAAGCTTTTACCGTAACAGTGCAAAATCACATCAGATACATAATGCACATTAGTTTCCAAGTACACCGCCATTGAGGCGCGGGTAATGTTTGGCTCAAGATACCGTGTGGACTGTCTCCATTTCTCTAAGCGAGACAGGATCTTATCTACTTTTTCCTGTGGAATAAGTAGTTCTTTGGGTGCGTCGCTAACAGGTTTACTTGCTGGTTTTTTATTTTCCATCAATTCACGGAAAATGCGGTTGCGCCTACGGTGCCTGTACAATGCCATTGTAAGTACTACAACGATTATAGCCAGGCAGACCGACCCAAAAATTAATAACTTCCTATAAGTCATCTCCCGGGAAAGTTGCTTCTCAATGTTCTGCTTCTCCTGCCGGAGTTCAACCGTATCATAGTTGACATGGATATTATCGTACAGTTTATCATGAGTGGTTGTTAGGATACTGTCGGCGACCAGTAACCGGTCCACATAATACAGTACTTTTTTTAGTTCACCCTTGTCTTTATAAAAGTCAATCAACAGCTCGAAACTCTCCCTGAGATCAGGCCGAATATAATTGTTGTCAATCAATGCCTGATCCACATGTTTTAAATAGGGTATGCTTTCCCTGTATTTCTTCAAATCCCAAAGGCTCTTACCAATATAAAAATTAGCCACCGCAACATTACCATGGTCTTTATTATCCCTTATTTCCGGGATGGATTCCTTGAGATGCTCGATGGCGGAGGCATAATTCTCCCTGAAATATTCATTTAAGCCTTTCAGGTGAACGAAGTAAGCATCCATACTATGGTTGTTTACGCTTTCGGCGGCAGTATTGCCTTGTCGCACCATCTCCAGCGATTTTCCGTAGTCACCGGCCTTATTGTAAACTAAGCCTAAAGAATGCAGGGTATTCAGGTAAGCCCTGGGATTTGTATCCTTAAAATAATGCAGGCAGGCATTGAAAAGGCGAATAGCCTCATCATTTTTTCCCAAATAATACTTCTCATGGGCGATATTGTATTTGAGCTTGTATTTTAAATACTCATCTGCAGACCTTTCAATGTAGGGCTTGGCCATGAGGTAATTCTCCAAAGCCAGTTCATGCCGTTTAAAGACATAATACGCAATTCCTTTCGAGAGATAGGCTGACCCAATTAATTTGTCGTCACGCGATTGTTTGGCCGCGTAAACCATACTGTCGGTATAAGTGATGGCCACGTCTTCATCGGCATAATCGGCATAGTTCTTATAACCATTTACGATTAGTTCCCAATCCTTTGCTGTTTTGGCGTTAGCCAAAAACGCCTGAAGGTATATTTTCTGTTCTACAGGTTTTTCTTTAGAACTGCTTATCATGGTGAACAGGTACTTGAAATCTTTCTTCTGTAAAGAGTCATGGACAGACGCCCCCAATAATACCTGGGAAGTAAGGATAATAATACAATGTAGTAATATAATAGATACGCGACTGAATGCCATTTCTTTCAACGATAATTTAATTCTTAGCAATTAATTTAGAAAAGAACGGTAGTAGAAATAAACGTAGTGTCGGGGGTAAATCAAATGTAGCCAATATCCCAATATTCACTTATGATTTAACACATTTTAAGAGTGTGTATTTTCAGAAAATCCACAGTTAGAATTCAGAATGCCCAACCTGATGCGCTTGCCGAGGCTAAACAATGCCCATAGCTTTGTTTTGAATTCACAAGCCAGGGGTTGCCTGCAGCCCGACCAGTTTGTCATCCGGATGAATGAACTGATTAAACGAATCAGTCACATTTAAACACGAAACAAATGAAAATCGTAAACTTAATCCCGATGGGTATCTTATCGGTTATGCTGTTGGCATGTTCTAACGAAACCGATCAATTAAATACTGTTGCTAGCCAGCAAAACGCATATTTGAAAGCGCTCGGCAACAATGCCGGTAATGAAAACAATCCCTACGATGCCTCAGGGCAATCCTATAGAAACGGCTTATCACTCTACAAAGCGAGTGGACACAAACCAGACAATTATGAAGATATCTTATTGCTTGTCCAGAATCTGTACGGCGGCGCGTCGGCAATCACTATCGACTCAACGACGCAGCAGTTATTAGCCTCTTGCATGGATACACCTGATGCAGCACTCGAACAAGTCCTACAAAGCTCTTCGCTGAGCCAATCTGCTGTAACAATTCTATCCGATTTTTTTGATAGTTACGACCTTTTGGCCAGTAAACCATTCGGTAAAGCTTACAGTGATATAATAGCTATTGAAAACAGTACGCTGAACTCAATCGCCTTATCAGATGAAGAGCAGCGGATCATATTTGTTGTAATGTCCATCACACGATACTCCCTTCACCATTCGTGTTGTGAGGACACGGACTGGGGAAAATCGGTCGGTAATATCATTGCTGCGTTGGCGGGGGCGCTGGAGAGTAACCAGGCAGCTGTAGAGTACTCATTAATAACCAGCATTGCCGGATTGGAAAAAATCGAATTGTAGAATAATTCAAAGCCCGCAGGCTATCCTGTCGGGCTTTATAATTACTTGCATATGGAATTTACATCAGACGCGTTTCCGGCAGAAGTCCATTATTATAACGGAGAGGATAGCAGAATCCCGAACGAGAAAGTGAGCTGCAGCGGATATTTCTTTTTCATCTACGTCCGGTCAGGAATTTTGAGGGCATTGATTGACGGAAATAAGATTTCCTGCACTTCAAATGAACTTGTAGTAGCATTATGCAGGCATTATTACCAAGTGCACAGCTACAACAAAAAAATGGCCTGTTATTTTGTGAAGGTGCGCTGGCAGTTTATAACTGACATTAAAATGTCCGGCCAATTTATAGAGCTACTGGTCAGTAAGCAGAGTATTAAAATTATTCCCGATCTGTTCGATGCTAAAGTTCTTGCCCGGATAATGAAACTACTTCACTATTACTATGAGACTGCAACAAATCCGAAGCGCTTTCCCCAGGCATCTTTTACAGCGGCATTGAGCCTACTGATATTTCAGGCGGCCTGGCAGCGGGATATGAATCCGGCCGATACATCCTTCAATAGGAAAGAATTGCTTACCATGCAATTCCTGAAGCTACTGATCCAAAATTACAGAGAGCATCATAGCCCGGAATTTTACGCTAAGCAACTATTTGTAACAAGCGGCTACCTTACTAAGGCAGTCCGTGAGGTAACGGGAAAAACGGTTATAAAATGTATTACAGAGGTTCTTATCAGCGAGGCAAAGTATTTACTGATGAGTTCACAACATTCAATCGAAACCATCAGCGAGCAGCTGCACTTCAATTCTTCGGGAAGCTTCAGCAGGTTCTTTAAAAGGCAAACTGCTACAACGCCTATGGACTATAGGAAAGAATACGGTAAATAACAGGCATGCACAGATAACAGTGCTATCATTTTTGTCGGTGCACGGCTATATCAATTTTGAGTTATGGTACGGTCAGCGATGTTTAAGAAGATACTGTCAGAAATAGATACCAAGGAGCAGGACCTGTCGTTGGGCGATACGTCACTTATTGAACAGTCCCGCATTATGATTGCGTTGTTACAGGAAATTCTTGTACGCGTTAAGGAACAGGTAGGCATGTCCGGATTTACCGACGTGATGGCGGAAATTGAGTTTTTTAAGGAAGTGAAGCCCATGGTTTTGGGTAAGCTTATCTACTACAATAATGTATACAGGATTGAGACTACGTGCCCGGTTAGAGGCGGCAAGCTATACCGTAAATATTTCGAAGGGCAACTGAAGCTTTTAAAACAGCATAATGCAAGCCAGTTGGATATGGACTTCTACCGCTACTACCGTTCGGGCAGGACTGATAAAGATGCTGACTATTTTCTGCGGGAGCAGGTACATTACGCTACCGTTTTAGATAGCTTCTATTTTGAGATGGACAGCCAGTATTCCACGTATTATGACCATCTGGTTGCCCGGTTTATAGCACAGGACCTGACCTACGCTTACATTTTGTCAAGGATTGATCCTGAAACTCCAGTTAACTTTGGGTTGCTGGATATTCCGGACGACCTGCAGTGGACAGGTACTAAAAATGCACTTATAGAACTCATTTACGCTTTATATATTTCGGGAGTACTATCCCATGGTAAAATAGGCATCCGGAAGGTGAGCCTGATTTTTCAAAGCCTCTTTAAAATACCGCTTGGCGATATCCACCATGCCTTTCACCGCATGAAAGACCGTGCGGGTAAGCGGACCATCTTCATCGACCATCTAAGAGACTCGTTGGAAGAATACATGGATAAACACCTCTAATGAAGCAGCCGTTAAGGCTGCTTTTTTTTATGCTTTTGTGGCTACCTTATAAAAATTTTCCATACCCATTGGCAAAACTTGGCAGATAAAGTTTAGGACAATTACAAACTTGCATCCAGTTTAATTCTAAATCATACTATCATGAACATCGACAGAAATGAATTTCATGCCTGGATGGAACGTGTAATGCAACGCTTTGACTTGCTGGCCGAAAAAATCCTACAGGTGGAACAGCGCCATACTGCTATTGATGGCGAAGAGTTATTGGACAATCAGGACGTACTGCAAATGCTGAAGATCAGTTCGCGTTCCCTGCAACGCTACCGTTCCGGCGGAAGGCTACCCTACTAAACCATTAGCGGAAAACTGTATTACAAGCTTTCTGATGTGCACCAATTTATCCGTGACAGTTTCCAAAAACGCTTACCGGGACTGAAAGCCAAAGAATGACAAGTACTGCGTGCCGTTTCCCATAGATCATTACAAATATCCAGACACATAGTTTTATAATCAAAACAGAAGCTATGGAAGACAATCAAAACCATGCAGAACATCCTGATGAACTGAATGAGATGCTGCTTGTACTGGACAAGAAGCAAAATAAAATCAAGTCAGTGACACAGCTAACGAAAAACGGCGAAGTAAAAGCAGCGGACATCGATAACAAGAACCAACCGGATTTTCTACGGATTGAACGGCATGGTGACTTTTTCTCCAACTTCTTCGGCAACTTCACGCGACAGCTCAAAGAACCGACACGGTTTGATTTTTTCCGCGTGCCCTTTCCGGCGGGTTTAGAAATTGCCCGCGAATTGCAGGGCTACCTTAACGACCTGGGGGAAGATGCGCAGAAATTACTTTCCAAGTACGCTATAAACTCTGAATATCAACATAAAAATCATACTAAAATGGAAACAACAGAAGAGTACAAATTCAAGCCCGAGCAAGTGAATTGGGAATCACTGAACAATTTGGGGCTAAGTAAAGAACGCCTCGAAAAGATGAACCTGATAGAACCTCTGCTTAAAGGATTTAAGACCAACGACCTGGTGCCTTTAACGCTTACCATGGGTGATGCTGTGGCAAAACTGGATGCCAGGCTCTCGCTTCAGACCAACGATGCAGGACAGGTGGTGGTAGCCATGCATGGGATTCGAAAGGAACCAAACCTAAATTATCCCTTCTTTGGACATGAGTTTACCAAAGAAGACAAAGAGAATCTGCTTAAAACAGGCAATATGGGAAGGGTCGTTGACCTGTACAACCAAAAGACAAGCGAATTCGTGCCGTCAATAATCAGCGTTGACCGCAAGACCAACGAACTCGTAGCTTACAAGGCAGAGTGGATGCAGATACCTGATGAAATTAAAGGTATCAAACTGGATGACCAGCAAAAGCACGCGTTGCAGGAAGGAAAGCCACTGTACCTCGAAGGAATGACCTCAAAGAATGGAGAGCCCTTTGATGCCACGGTACAGTTTAATGCCGACAAGCGCTATGTCGAATTTATATTTGACCGCAATCCGGGCCAGTCGCAAGGCAAAACCTATGATGAAGCACCCAGGGAATTCAGGGGCAAAGAACTGACTGAGGAACAATACAGTAAGTTCAAGGAAGGAGTGACCGTCTATATTACAGGGCTGATAGACAAGAATGATAAGGAATATCAAGGGTACATTACCTACAACAGCGAAAGCGGAAAAGTAGGCTTCTCCTTTAACAACCCTTCCAAATCAAAAGAGGAGGCCCTGCCTGAGGCAAGCCCACAAACTTCACAAACAACTGCTGAAAGTAAGATGAACCATGCAAATAATCCTGTAAAGGATGACGACAAAAAACAACAAAGAGAAAATGTTGCTGATAAACGGCCGGACCAGGAAGATACCCCAACGAAAAAGAGGGGCAGGAAAATGTAAAACATAAATGAAGCACCATGATTACAGTACTTGCAGAAAAACCCAGCGTGGCCCGTGAACTGGCTGCGCTGTTAAACGCTACGGAAAAAAAAGAAGGATTTTTTCAGGGAAATGGTTATTATGTCACGTGGGCCCTTGGGCACCTTGTGACTTTAGGATTACCTGAAGATTATGGACTGAGCGGTTTCCAAAAGGATAACCTTCCCATAATCCCTTCCCCCTTTATCCTCACCCCGCGAAAAGGATCAGGAAATGAACGGCTGCTGCCGGACAAAAGAATGGTAAAGCAACTGGTTACTATTGGGGAGCTGTTCAGAAAAAGTGAGAGCCTTATCGCAGCGACCGATGCCGGCCGCGAAGGAGAGCTCATCTTCCGCTATATATACGAGTACCTAAATTGCAGAAAACCTTTTAATAGGCTTTGGGTCAGCTCCCTGACCGAAAAGGCACTTAGGCATGGTTTTGCCAACTTATTGCCGGGAAAAGACTTCGAGAACCTGTACCTCGCCGCCAGGGCGCGGAGCCGTGCGGACTGGCTGGTCGGAATCAATGCTTCGCAGGCGCTCAGTATAGCAGCAGGTACAGGGATTTACTCCCTTGGACGTGTGCAAACGCCTACTTTGAGCTTAATCTGCAAAAGGTTTTTGGAACACCGTGACCATAAACCCACAAAATACTGGCAGATTCAGCTGGCACATACCAAATCATTTATAGAATTCAGGAGCGATGGTGCTTTGCATTTCGATTCACAGCAGCAAGCCGAAGAAGCTTTAAAATCGATACAGCGCCAGGGCCATGCCACAGTATCCAAAATACTATCGGAAACCGTTCATGAACCAGCACCATTGCTGTTCGACCTTACGGCATTGCAAAAGGAAGCTAACCGGAAGTACGGGTTAACTGCATCTGAGACACTTGATATAGCGCAGGGCTTATATGAAAAGCAGTTTATCACCTATCCGCGTACGGGCAGCAACTATGTGACTCAGGATGTATGGGCCGAAATACCGCGACTTATAAGAGGCCTTCAGCAAGACCCGGAACTTGGCAAACATATCTCAAAAATAAAGTTCGGCAGGCTAAACAAGCATATTGTCAACGAAGGTAAGGTCACCGACCACCATGGCCTGCTCATTACGGAAAAGCTGCCGTCTGCCTTGTCGGTAAAAGAGGCTATCATTTACAAAATGATAGCGTTGCGCTTACTGGAATCCGTCTCAGAGGCCTGTACAAAAGCAATCAGCCGCATTACATTGCAAGTGCTGCATTATGACTTCGGCTTGACCGCGGCAGAAGTACTAGAACCTGGTTGGCGATCCATCCAAAATGCCTTTGACGAAAGTGCAATTGAAGAAAGAAATATCCCGGAGTTAAAGGAAGGAGACCAGGTAAGCATCGTTGCCAGTGCTATCAAGCAAAAACAGATTGCAGGGCCACAGCTGTACACCGAAGCCAGCCTTCTTTCCACTATGGAACATATCATTTCCAAAACCAGTACCACAGCGTCGAAAACAGTTTTAAAAACGGTCGAATTAGGGACACCAGCGACGAGGGCATCCATTATTGAAGGCCTGCTGGAACGGCAGTACATTGAGCGCAAAGGGAAAACACTGATCCCCACATCGAAAGGACTTACTGTATATGATATAGTGGCAAATATGCGTATAAGCTCAGCAACGATGACGGCAGATTGGGAAATCGCATTGGCAGGTATCGAACAAGCCAAATTTCACAGCGAAAAGTTCCAGTCTGAAATCGAGGCTTATACCAAAATTATCACAGATGAGTTACTAAAAGCTCCTGTTAAAAAGGAAGCTATCCCGGAACTGCTATGCCCCAAATGCAGGCAGCATTACTTGTCAATTACCGAAAAGGTAACTAAATGCCCGAATAGTAATTGTGGATGGCTTCAATTCAGGAATGTCTGCGGTGTAGCCTTGTCTGTTGAAGAAATCGAAAATCTGGTTACGAACAGGACAACGAACCTGCTTAAAGGGATGGTCAGTAAATCCGGCAAGAAATTCAACGCACGGTTGATTTTGGACGATGTGCAGCAGGTTGTCTTTGCGTTTGAAAAATAATACATTCACTAAACAGGGGTTTGCGATGGCAAACCCTTTTTAGTGTTTTGGTTTAAGGTGTTCCAATTCAGGGTCATTTTTAATACGTTCCAGTTCACTGTAAATAATATTTACAATGTCCAGCTTTACCTGCCTGTAATTGTCCTCTATCTCCCTCTTCAATGTATCATTCCCCTGGTCGTCACTAAAATTCCTAATGTTTGGAATTTTCTTATAATTTTTCTCTTCTTCAGCAACTTTTTCCGTATCCACAACGATTTCTGCATGAAAGATTTTTTGTTCGATGCGTTCGTCAAAATTATCCGATATAGCACCTACAAACATACCCTGTGTGAGGGTTGAAATTTTAGAGGCAGGGATAAGGCTGTCCAGTTGCGTGGATATAGAGGTAGATTTATCATTCCTGTTGATGGTCATGCTCTGGCGTTTCTGCAGCACCTTACCGAAGCGCTCTGACAGGCTCTTGGCGGTTTCACCAACTACCTGGCCACTAAAGATATTCCCGACAGTATTTTGTATCACCTTGCTTTCCTTATCTCCATAATCACGGGTAAGCTGTGAGTAATCCTGAAAGCCGAGGCAAACCGCTACTTTGTTGCTGCGCGCGGTAGCAATGAGGTTATCCAGCCCACGGAAGTAAATGGTAGGCAGCTCATCAATAATCACGGAGCTTTTCAGTTGGCCTTTTTTATTGATTAGTTTGACAATCCTTGAGTTGTAAAGCCCAAGGGCGGCTGAATAAATGTTCTGGCGGTCGGGGTTGTTGCCCACGCACAGTATTTTGGGTTCTTTGGGGTTGTTGATATCAAGGGAAAAGTCATCCCCGGTCATTACCCAGTAGAGCTGCGGTGAGATCATCCTTGACAGCGGTATTTTTGCCGATGCGATCTGTCCCTGCAATTGGTCCTGGGCACCGCCCTGCCAGGCATCCATAAATGGCGAGAGATAGTTCTCCAGGTCGGGATAGGATGTCAGGATGGTAAACACATCGGAATATTTTTTATTCAGTAATTCTATAGCATGGGGAAATGTACAGTATTTGCCATTGTCATAGATCTTCAAATACCATATAATAGCTGCCAAAAGGATGATAGGAGATTCGACAAAGAAATCGCCCTGCTTTTGTATCCAGCTCCTGTTCAGGTTCAACATAATGGTGTAAGCCGATTCGTAGGCATCGGAGATGTCGGTCATAAAATCGGGGTTTATGGGATTGCAGCGATGACTGCGCCGTGGGTCGTCAAAATTGATGACATAGAACTTTGGCTTTACCATATACCTGTCTGCATGCATGAGCAGGTGGTTGTAGGCTATAGTGGAAAGGTCGTCGAACTTAAAATCATAGATGTACATGGAAAAGCCTTTTTCAATGTGCTGCCTAATGTAGTTGTTAACCACGGCATACGACTTACCGGAACCGGGCGTTCCCAGTACAATGGTCGCCCTGAAGGGGTTTACAATATTGATCCAGCCGTTGTTCCATTTCCCCTCGTAATAGAATTTGGTAGGAAGGTTTACCGAATACTCGTTTTGCATTAATTGTGTTTCCTGCCGGAAGCTTTCGTTCTCCATATTAAATACATCATCCATGAGGTTGTTACGCAGCAAACGTGACATCCAGACACCTGCCACCATCAGGGAAATATATCCTGCGCCTGTTGTAAGAATATACAGGATTACCCCAGTAGTACCAAAAGACCTCATCAGTGGTGTGTTGAAGAAAAACAACAGCAACCCCACGGCAAGTACGATGTTGATCTTGCGCCAGGTGACCTTTTCATTTTTAACCCCTTTGGTACCTAGGCAGCTTAGGGCTAACAATACCAAAGCAAATAGCTTTGTGTACAGCACCTCAGAGAACAAACCTGCTTTGTCCTGAAAACCGGACAAAATTTTATTGACCATATGTAACGTCCAGCCCTTATCATAAAACACGCTGTAACAAAACCAGTAAAAGTGCATAAGTACCAGCAAAATACTAACTGCGCGCATGAATGCCATAATTTTGGCCAACCCCCTTATGTCGTCTTCTCCCTGCATAATAAAATGTTCAGGGATTTAAATTAAACATCTAAATATTATATAACGCAAGTTGGTTTACTTTGGCAGCCTGATTGCAGTACTTGGTAAGTATTAAGGTGCGTGGTTTTAAACTTTAGTACCTTAAAAAATAGTTAAAGCAAAACTTCCTACCAGTATCACAGCGGTTTGATTTTTTAAGAGGTAGTTGTTATAGGGCCTTTTTTTCAGCATTCCTATTTTAGAAATCATATATATAATAGTCTTGGCCAGACGTTTATCATACATGTAACTATATCCGTTTGCTTTTCGATTCATCGCTACAAAGATCCCGCAAAAAAAATGTCACCCTTTAATCATTTCCTAACGGAAAAAATTACTGTAACAAACTCGTACATTAGACACGGTGCTCAAACAGCTTAGCAACAGCAGGGGGCAAGCTACCGTCTTAAAATTATTTAGATATCCTCATAAAGGTAAACTTTCAGAAAGCTTTTGACGCTATAACCATACTGTTTGATTATTATTTAAACGCTATTAACTTATGTTCCTTATCGTCTATATTTTATAAAACCATTAAAGCATTTAAAGCTGTTCCATCTATTTTTGTAAAAAGTGCTTCCCAATTTGGAATGACTGGAACTGCAATACTTGCAAAACTTGAAATATCGTTGTAGGAAACTGCTATGTCTTTGTTTGGATGAAATGTGAAATCTCCCTCTTGATGAATTGCCCCACCTTGATAATGCCAATAATATGAGCTATCGGTTAAACACTTGGATAGTTTTATTGTACCAGCGTCATCATATACAAATAGGTCTTCCTTTAGCTTTAATTTAATTTTAAAGGTATTGTTAGCATTTTTTACAAGGGTTAAAAACAAATCAGTATTAACAGGTAAAATTGGCATCTTGGAAAACTTCAATTGCTTTAGTTCTGTTTCTAAATCTGATAATATTTTAATTACTGCTTTAATTTCCCCTTTATGTCTATCAACACCTCTTTCTGTGTGAGATAGCGGATTTAACAACATTTCTACATATTGCCTCAATAAAACTAATTGTGCTTTTGTTGAAACAGTATTTATCCTGTCTAAAAAAGCTATGCTGTTGGTGAGCATACTATCCAAGGTGGTATTTTTATGTGACTTATCTTTTCCAGTTAATGCAAAGCAATATTGTGGCATATAAGTTTCAATCAAATGCTCACAGTGTTTTCTTAAATAATTTGCTGCTGCCGGATAATCATTCTCCTGCAAATGATTAAAAGCAATGGCTAGTTGGCTTTTGGCCTCAAAAAATTTCGGCTTTGGTTTAGTTGCATCCTTATCATTCACATAAAATTCCCAAAATAGCCAATCGTTTTTAAATGGTGCGTTCTCAATTTTGTTTTTGGCGATATTGAAAAACTGCTTATCGTGGGTAAAGATTAATAGTTGATAATTGTTTTGGTACTCTTCAAATAGTAATTTCAAAACAACCTCTCTATTGCTCATATCCAAGCTAATCAACAAATCATCCAAAGCCAATACATTCAATTTGTCGGCTAACAAACTTCTTTCTAATATTCCTAAGCGTATGGCTAAGCCAATGGCGGTTTTTTTTGCTTCATTTAAAAAGGAATGAGGTTTTTTTACTACATCTACCAAACCATTATACCGTCTCACTTTCAAAAATATTTGAGGCATTGTTTCCCTGTAGTCTGAATTTCTATTGGAAACTTCAAAATCATATTCCCTAAAAGCTAACTCAATTTCTATGTCCAAATTAAACCCATCGGGATTTTGCAATATTTGGTTGGCTTTGGTGGTTACATTGCCTAACAATGTTGCTAACTGTATATTGAAAGCATTTTTAAGGTTGTTTTTATTGATATAGGTGGTTGATTGAGGATTTGGGTATTTTTGTGTTCTGCCAATTAGCGTTTTTACCAATGGCTTTTTTAATTCTTCCCAAGCATCGTTAAAGAAAGCATATGTATAAGGTGCAGGTGGATTGAATTGTAAGTAGCGGAAAATTTCCTCTTCAAACATTTCAAACAAAACAGGATTGTCCCTGTGGTAAAAGCTAAGGAAACTTGCTAATACCTGATAGTTTATAAAATCGCTACTTACCGCACTCAACTGTACATCGGTATCGCCAATAACGCTATAATCGGCTAATGCAATTTTGTAGGCAGTGCCATCATCCAATGTCATTTGGATAAAAGCATCATCACCTGTGGGTTTGTGAATATTTAGTAAATTCTTTTCGTGGTTTTCGGTAAAATAAGCATCAATGCCTACATTGTCTTTATAGCTACATTGCAACAAGGTATAAATAGACCAATAAATAGACGATTTACCGCTTCCGTTCTCACCCCATATCAGCACATTTTTACTGTCGAAATTCAGTATATTGTCTGTATCGGTAAAGAATTTAAAATTATGCAGTTGTAGCTCTTTTATCTTCATTAGTTAATGGTTGAATTGATGACTGCAATAATATCCTTGCTTATAATGTTTGCTTTTAGCAATACGGTACGTATAGGACTTTTTTGTTCTTGTATACTGTGGTAAAACTTCACTACCGTTTCTATGTCTTTATCAGTATATTTTTCTGAAATGGGCTGTATTCCTTTCAGATGCTCCAAGACTTTTAATTCTTGCATTTCGGTTTCGTTACCAAAATAGAGTTCGTACATAATCTGGTCTACTACCTCTTCAAAAGAATGGATGATTAAGTCGTTGCTGATGTATTTTATCAACTGCTCTTTGCGAGGCTGATGTACCAAAAGAATATAATCTACCAATGTAGCTACTATCTGTTCCTTATCTGTCGTTACGATAGGTATCTCCAATAGTGGCTCTTTATCTATCTGATAATTATTCCCCTGCATTTTACCTTTGTTCCTTAACCAGAATGCTACCAATTTGCTATTGAGCAAAGCTGTGAGAAATTTTAGGTTTACTCTATCTGTTTTAATAATATTAAATGCCATCATCACATAAGCAGCTTCTTTAGAATAGATGAATGTCGGTCTATCACATTTTCTAACACTCAATATTTTTTCCCCTTCTTCAAAATAAAACTCATCTCTTGGCCAATGCAAATGGAAGAAATCTAATGTACCTTTTTGGTTCTCTCGCCTTTCGTCCATTATTGGCTTAAACTTAGCCAAATGTTCAATTAAACTTGGGGCATCATTTTTATAGTTTTTCTTAGTGATGTAGATTATTTCAGTTTCATAATTATCAATGAACTTATATCTATGTACTTCATTAGGTTCAAAGATTGGTTTTATATACTTTTTTTCAATTTCACCTAAGCCGTCAAATGTTCCTTTTTTAACCACAAAAACACCATCGCCTACTTTAATTTTATTAGACAATATATCTTCTTTGGTAAACCGTTTGAAGTTCCTGGTATTCACAACATCTGGGTTCGGAACAATTCCTTGAGCAACTTCCTTTTCGGTCAATTTTATATGTTCTACACCCAATATTTTATTGAGAATACTGCTATTGGTATCATTGGCAAAAGTGATGTAGCCATCTGCATAGTTTGCCGGTATAAACTCAAACTGTAGCTTTTCAAAGTTTTCGTGTTGTGTATCGGTTGAGGCTTGCAGAAAATAATCTAAAAAAGTTTTGTCAATATTGTCTACCAATAAACGGGAATAGTCGGTGGTGTACTTTTCAGGTACTGCCAGTACTTTTTTTACCACATAAATCATTGTTTGAATACCTGCACTTTGAAATACTTTATAATTACCAAAATCAATGAACGAAAGCATTTCTGTTTCCTTTACTATTTTATTACGAAGCTTGGCTGCACCTGCACTGGTTATCCAGTTGTTTTGTGCTATAAAACATTGAATACCGCCATCGCTTTTTAATAAATCTATAAACAAGCAGGCAAAGAAATACCATATGTCCATCTTGCCCATATAATAGGCACTGTCTCTAATGCCATCAAAAGCTGCTTTGTTGGTGTATTCTTTGATATAAGGCGGATTGCCTATTACGATGTCAAAACCTGTAAACCAACCATCATCATCTAAGAGGCTTGGAAACTCAAACCGCCATTCAAAAGCATTTTTGTAATGCTGACCTGAAAGGACGTTGTTTTTATCTTCTAATAGTTTTTGGTACTTCTTTTTGGCACTTGCTATTTGGGATTTCGTACCTGTCTTTTTGCCAAATAAATCAATCGCTTCTAATTTCTCAACAGCACCTCTTGACATTGATAACTTATCTATCTCTCTGTTGGAGAAGGTGATTTTGAAAGCATCTTTTACTTCCGAAATTAGCTCTCTGAAAACTTGCTTTTTATCAGCAGAAGATACATTTAAAAAGTCATTGACGATTTCTTTATAAAAATCTAAATCGGCCTTTCTGTTACCCAGCAGGTCTTTTATTTTTTTGTTTTTATAATCTTTAGATTTTACTTTTTTATTGAACTCCTTAAAGGCTTCTTTTAGCTCCACATCAATGGCATAGCGATGTATCAGCGAATTTCCACTTACTATTTTATAGTCCAGATTAGGAAGCGGTTGCGGTTCGTCTTCATCTACCACCAAAGCCAACCAAAAACGAAGCCGAGCAATATCTACTGCACCTCTTTCTAAATCCACACCATAAATACTGTTTTGGATGATGTCTCTCTTGGTTTGTGCTTCGTCGAAAGTTTCAGGCTTATGCACTGCATTGTGCAGGTGATGCAAGGCATTATAAATTACTTTAAGTACACCCATTGGGAACGCACCAGAACCAATAGCGGGGTCACAAATCTTAACAGATTTGAGTAAAGTATTTATTTCACCGATATGATTTGTAATAAAATCGTTTACTTTATTTTCTTTAATAAATTCGGCGACATCATTGTTGACAGCGTTGAGCTTATGGTTTAGATAAGCAATAATGCTTTGCTGACTCATATAATGCACGACCTCTTTGGGGGTATAGTACGCACCTTTATCCCGGTTATCTTCTAGCAGGTTTTCAAAAATATGCCCCAACATCTCTGGGTCAATACCTACCTCGTGGTCTTCGGGGCTGTTTTCGTCAATGGTAAAATTGTATTGTTCTAAAAACGTAAATAGGTTTTCAAACAAGGTAGTGGGAAAATCTATTTTATTTCCTTTAGGAAAATCATCGTCAAAAAGCCCTCCATTTAAATAAGGGACACATCGGTTCACTTCATCATTAAAGGGTGATCTACCATCAATTAGAAAAAGGAAATCTTCCCGCCTTTCGTTATTGAGCGTTTTATAGAATAGCTCTGACAAGTATTTGCTGTGAAATTTTTCGGGACGTTTAGCTTGTTTAAAAAGGCGATGGATAAAATCTGTGTAGCCATCTTTCCAAATTACTTTGTTTCCTTTTGTTGGTGCAGATACACCCATCCAACCTTTGCGTTGTAAAAAGTACAGGAATACTAATCTTCCCAAAAGTTTTTTAGTAAAATCACGAATAGGAAGCTCATTATCTAAACGATTTTCTTGCTTTTCATATTTATTAATATTGAAAATATTATATCGTATATGTTCGTCTTCGACAAGATAATTACTGAAAATTTGGAATTGCTCTTTGTACTTTCGGAAAAATTCGTCATTAAGTTTTTCGACCGAAAAAGCGTCAATGACATTTTCCAGCACAAAATCAAATCCATCTTTCTTGGCCGCCAGTTCTTTTAATCGTTTGGCTGCTGTAGTTCCGCTTTCGTTACCGCCCAAAAGGTAGGTGTATCTTTTAGGGTTGGTTTTGAATTCTTCAAAACTTCCGTCCTCATTGAATTTTGATTGCTTGCAAATAAAAGAAAGTCGGTAATCCGGTTGAGATTTATCTTCTGGCACATAAAAAACAAGAATACCATGATTGTTCGCCTGGTCAATATATTTTGCAGTAAGATTATGAAATCCAACCTTGGTTCTAGCAATATTGTTTTCTTTTTTAATGCCCACTTCTAAGATGATTATTTTTTTACCATCCGTTAGTTCAATATTTCCTTTTTGGTGAATGTATTTTGTTCTATTGGTAACATCCTCTAATTGAACAATAACACTTTCAAAGTTCACTTTAGGAAAGACAAAATCAATCAATCTATGCCATTTCTCAAAGTCATAATTGCTCGTAAGTATCTGTTTTATTTCTCTTTCTTGCATTGGGATAATTGATTAGTGACTAAAACTTTCACTGATGATAATTTCGGGTTTAAACTCTTTCAGATTAAAAATAGGCTGTACCAACTGTACGCTCTCATGCTCTACTGCTACCAGCGGATATTTATTCAAAATTTTAATCACCTCCTCCAATAATATCGAAGGTTTAAGTGGAGTAGTTTTCACAGCCTTTGCCAACTTGTTTATGTCTCGTTGTAAATGTTGAAATTTACCTTTACGGATAGCTGTTTTTGCATTTAACAGCAACTCCTTTTCCTGAGGGTTAGCAATTTGTACATTGGTCAGAGCATCTAAAAAAGCCAATGCCCTCTTTTCATTTGGGCCTTGTGTGGTATCTATTTTCCGTTCTCTACTTTTCTCTTCTTCCAACATATTAGAAAATAGCTGAATAGCACTTTTCACCTGCTCGTGGTGATGCTCATGAAGGCCAATAGCCTTCTCCGTTAATTTCGCGTAATACTCCTTTTCTGCTTGCAAAAAAGTTAATTCGTCAATTTCTCCATTATCTTTTACCAACAGAAAGGCATCTCTTTTCTCATTCCGAATGAAAGTAATTGTTGCCCCCTTTAAAATAGGACTTTTTCTACCTACTCTTGCTCTTGCCGGCATATTTTTTATCTGCCTGAAGAGATCAGGATTATCGCGTTTGAATTTTCGTAGCTCTAATAATATTCTTAGTTTTTCATCTTTTTCCTCATTCACAGTTTTATCAAACAAACCAAAGCTTTCTGTTTCCTCATCTTGAGAATAAATCTGACTGTCTTCGCCCATTGCACTATGAAACGCTTGCAGTTTCATAATAGCTTTCTTTTCGAGATCAATGTCGTTATTTACTTTGGCGGTAGGAAAAAAGTTAAAGATGTAAATGTTGTTTGCCTTTGAACCAATACGATTTACACGTCCAATACGTTGCATTAATCGGGTACTGTTCCAGGGCGTATCATAATTCACAATCATATTAGCACGGTGCATATTGACACCTTCTGCTAACACTTCTGTACTAATAACAATATTGTAATCGTCTTTTTGGTCTGTCAAAGGTATATTGGCATCGAAGTTCGCTTTTACTGCCGGAAATCTATCTTTACGGGTCTTACTATCTACCACTAAAATTTTATCAAACCCGGATTTCTTTAGTTCATCTGATAGGTAAGCCGTAGTTTCTTTACTCTCAGAAAACACTACTAGCTTTTCTTCTTTGTTAATGGATTTATCTAGTAAAGTAGTTTTAAGATATTTTTTAAATTCATCCAATTTGGGGTCATGGGCAATACTTGCCCAATCTTTTACTAATTCGTCCAACAAAGTCTTGTCGGCTTTCAGCCCAGTAACAAAACCGGGTTCAAAATCTTCGGCACTGCATATTTCAATAGTAGGGTCACTATCTGCCAAATTGGTCAATAATCCTATAAGTTCTTCTTCTTTACCTTCATTAATGTAATCATTCACACCAACATTGGGGGCAATATATATCCTGTCGTTATCAAACATTTGCACCATAGCATTAGTAGCCGAAGAGAAACGGTTTAACGACTGCTTGAAGGCATAGAAGCTACTGTCAATACGCTTGACCAGCATCGTCTTCATTATAAATGCTAACTGATTAGAAGTTTGGTCAGCCTTTGGATATTTTGATTTCTTATGTGGTTTTAAAAATCTTATAGCCTGATATCGATTATAAGTAAGCCCTTTAGTTGGATGGCTAAGGTATAAAATGGTTCTGTCGTAAACGCTGTCTAAATACTCATCTAACTGGTAAAATATTTTTTCAGGCTTATTTACTGTTGGGAAAATTACACCTTGTTCTCTTAAGTCCTTCGCGTATTCTTCATTTTCAAATAGGTCAGTTCGAGTTCTACGTACGGTTAATGGTTCTATGACTTTAACTCTTATCCTTTCATAAATAGTCTTTACCCCATTAGTTACTTTTTGAATATCGTTTTCTAATTTCAACTTTTTGTAAGCGTCAATTTGCCCACGAAAAAAATGCTGTAAATTACCTACTTCCAATGTTGAACTTTTAGCATCTTGAAATAAATATACAAGATTGGCTATATCTTCCGGTCTGTTATTTAAAGGTGTAGCAGAAATGAGCATCACTCTTTTTTGTTCATAAGTGCCATTGGGCAATCGCTTATTGGTATACGACTTACAGATATTTTGCAAATGGAAATACATTTCCGCACTATCGCTTCTGAATTTGTGAGCTTCGTCCACAATAATCAAATCATAGTCCCGATGTTTGGTTACCTTGTGCAGACTACCAGAGGTAACTATTTTGTAGTTATGTAAGCCAAATTTCGATAATGTATCTTCCCAGTTTTCCTTTAAAGCTGGCGGGCATATAATAAGTGTTTTGGACAGATAAGCTGGAAAGCCATTGGAATAAAAAAACTTTTTGGCAATCAAAGCAGCTACAATAGTTTTTCCAAGACCTACCACATCAGACAAAAAGAAGCCGTGATGTTTCATCATTTTGTTGTATCCATCTGCCACAGCATCCACCTGATAAGAAAGTTTTTTAAAACCGTAAGGTAAATCCTGTATTGAATTAGGATCAAAATCAATACTTCTGCCAAAATATTCAATCAGGAATTTCATATAGACTTCAAAAGGTGTAAACTCATCATTCAGATAAGTTTCCTTTTTGAGTTTCTCTACAATTTCCTGACCTATTTCAATGCTTTCATCCCAAAGCTTATCAAAGGTATCGGTAGCAAAGTCTATGTCGGTATTATCCCTAAGTTCTACATTAAACTCAAAATTTCTAGATAATCCATTATCAGTTAAATTGCTAGACCCTGTAATCACCGAACCGTAACCGTGATTGTGTTTTTCCTGTTCTCTGAAGATGTATATTTTTGCATGAATGTTTTGTTTGGGATGTACCTTAATTCGGATTTTTCCTGTTGCTAAATCTTTAATTAAGCCAAACATGCCATCTTCCACCTCTTTATCGTATTCGGCCTCTTGTATATTTTTTTTAATATCTTCAAAGAAATCATCCCTGCTTTTTAAGGGATCTTCAATAAATAGTAATCCTCTCTTATTGGCTTCAAACACAAGGTTGTCGATGTTAATCCCAACTAATATCCTAATTTCACTTGCTTTTTCAACAAAGGGACGAATCCGGAAATAACCGGATGCCCGGAAGTATCCAACTAAAGCATCAAGGAAATGAATATTTCGGTGTCTGAATATTCCCTCAATTTTGTTTAGTAGTGTATTATCACTTTCATTTGTAAAGAACTTTGTTGACATTATCTATTTTTCTTAATATTTTTTGAAACAGTTTTTAGGGCTTCATCAGCCAGCTTTTCATTTTTCAACACACTCATTATTTGATCGGCTAGCCATAAGGTTAATAGTTCCTCTTGATCTGCTTTTAAAATTTTCGCTAATAAGGGTATTTGTTCTTTTTTTAATTGCCTGTCACCACGTTCTACCTTACTGATAATAGATGTGTCCACATCCAGTTTGGAAGCTAATTGCCGCAAAAGCATATTCTGCATTGTACGTAGTTCTCTGATACGTTCACCAAATTTTGTTGCCATAATAAAATTATTGTCTTGACAGATATTGGCAAATATAATAAATAGTCATATCGTCACCTTCTAAATCTGTATCATTTTGAGGAAGTAGCGATCATGCGTACTTCCTGAGAATAATCATAATCTCTTCAGTTTCTTCTTTGTCTTCATTTTGTTGGCAAAATCAATTTCCTCATAATCTTCGTTCTGTGCTTCGGGCAATATTCCGCCCAGTGCTTCAATCAAACCGTCATTGTGCTTTTCGGAAATATTCAAGAAGCCGAACAAATCATGAGGTTCGTTCGCTGGAAGATTCGCGTCATCTGAAATGGATATTTTCGGTTTTACTTCGATTGACTCTTTAATCTCCGGCTTGATGTTATTGTCCCAATAAACATTAAAGGTATTAGCAGAAAGTTCTTTGCTCAACTGCGAGCCATTCCAGACGCTTCGTGACTCGTGGTCAATAAATGTTATGCCATAGGTGCGTCCATCAGCATTATGGCGTACAACTACATTAATACCCTGTCCGAGCAGTTGTTTTTTAAAATCCAACTCCCCCGTAGCCATATGCATAGCAGCTTCAATAGTATTTTTAAGTATTGCCTTTGAAGGATGCTTTGCCAATACCATTTTAGACTTTTCAAAATGCGTCTCGAGATGGTCCAGCCCTGCATGCCGGCCGAACAAGGAAGATTTAAACGGATTGCCCGCTTTTTCTCCTTTAGCGTCCAAGGCAAAATAGACCAGCCCTTTTTTGGGCTTGCCTAAGGCTTCACCGGTTACCTGCTCGCAGGTAATATTAAAAAGGGAAAGTAATGCATTATATGTACCTAGGTTAGGGAACAAATAATATTGAGGCAAATACCGGATAACTGCTGCAAGCTGGCTTTTTATGTCGCCTTTGGCATAGTTAATAGGCTTGAAAAAAGGCTTGTCATTTTGCTGTGTTTTTTCATTCGCTGATTTCAGATTGAATTCCCTTTCAAGGTTACGGCAAGCGATCATGGAACGGTGGTGGTCATAACTGTCGGTGATTTTGCTGCCATCTATTTGTACGCAGGTTGTCACGATATGGATGTGGGTACGCTCAATATCAGTGTGCTTGTAGACGATGTAAGGCTGGCTGGCGTACCCCATTTCTTTCATATATTGCTCCGCCATCGTCATAAAGCGCTCATCACTGACTTTATCGGAAGGATCGGGGTTCAGTGAGATATGCCTGACTGGCTTTTCCGTTTTGTTATTAGCCAACAGGTACGGCTCGAACGAGCGACAGATTTGTGGTGTTGTCAGGTGGCCATCTAGCGGGTCGGGTAACTTATGGGCAAGTAATACCTTGCCATTTTCCTTATCCACTTTGAGTTGGTTATAGGAAACAGCACCGAAAATATTCATTCCCTTACCAATTTTAGCAATCATAATTACTTTTCTTTATTGAGGTATTGTGATTCAAATAGCTTGGTTAGCTCAATTATATTGTTGCACAGCGCAGCCATCTCAATGGTCTGCTTTTCCAGCCTGAAGAGGTAAGCTGCGGCTTTTTTTTCAGAAAAGTTGCGGTATAGTATCTTGACTACCTGGTTATAATTCACACCTACTGACCTGAAAATTGAATATAATTTTGTCAACTGCGTATGGTATTCCATAGCCTGCATATCAATTTTTACCACTTTAATTTCCCTCTCCAGCAAAAGTGAAATGATAAACTTTGCTTTATTATGCATGCCGGAGGCCTCATAAAGCGACAACAGTTTTGCATTTTCTTCGTCTGTAAGACGGAATACATGCCTGTGGATACTTGGGGTAAGCTTTGGCTTACGCCCCCCTTTCTTTCTATGTTCTTTATCCGGCTCTTTCATCATCAATCCATTATAAAGTTAAAAACACCCGACTTCGGAGGGATGTTCCAGCTCCCTGCAAGGGCAAGTTGTTTTGAGGCACCGATTTGCATTTCGGGTGCCTCAAAACATAACTTGCTCCTTTCCCGCGAAAGGAAAATCAGCCCTGCACGGCAGATTAAGTTTAGCTTGGATGAAAACGGCTTCGTGCCGTTTATCCATATTTGCGGTTAAACACTTTGTCACTTGCAAAGTAAAGTCTTGTTGTTCAAATCATTGATAGCCAAACCAGTGCCAAGGAAAGACGTATAATGCCTATGGTTTCCAAAGGAGAAAATCTGCAAAGTAGCAGTGTACTATTGTTCCTGCATTTATAATTACGTTGATATGTATAAAGGTAATTACGTAGCTACACAGGTACTACTGAATGCAAATGATGCGGTATAGGCAGACTTTCAGGCATTTATAAAAAGATATATAAAAAAGTAAGGACGTAGATATGTAAGTGCCGATATAAGTATTGTCATGTGCACTAACCCGCATACCCTTGTCAGGTACTATACACAAAAGAGCAGTCATAAGTACCGGCTTACGCAGCACTGTATAACTATAACTGTATCGGTAAAATGATATGGAACCATAAATAAGTATAAATAATTTCGGATAACAATATGGAAACACACAACACATTATTTGTAGCCTTTGCTTCCCAAAAGGGAGGTGTTGGTAAAAGCACTTTTACAAGTCTTGTAGCCAGTGCCATGCACTACCGTTTGGGATACAATGTTGCGGTATTCGACTGCGACTTCCCCCAGTACAGCCTGGTGCAGATGCGTAAACGGGATATGAAAGCTGTAATGGAAAATGAAGCGTTTAAAAAGATGGCGCACCAGCAATTCCTGACTCTTAATAAAAAAGCCTATCCGATCCTTCAGCAAAAAGCGGAAAACGCGCTTGAAGCTGCCCAGGAGTTTATCACCTCGTCAGAAGTGCCCATAGATATACTCTTTTTTGACCTGCCCGGAACGGTAAACTCGGCAGGGATCATTAAAGCACTGGCGGGGATGCACTACGTTTTTACGCCAATTATTGCCGACCGGGTAGTCATGGAGAGCACACTGGTCTTTACCCAGTTGATCACCGACATACTGATGAAACAGAACAGTGTCAGCATCAAGGAAGTTTACCTCTTTTGGAACCAGGTGGATGGCAGGGAACGCAACCCATTATATGAAACCTATGGGGAATTTATCCGGTCGCTAGGGCTTAACCTAATGGGATCTGCTATTGCAAATAGTGTGCGTTTCAGGAAAGAAAGCGAGCCTGATGCAAAGGCAGTATTTCGGTCCACCTTGTTACCAGTCGATAAGCGCCTGATGGAGGGCTGCAATCTTGATGCCTTTATCAACGAGTTTTTAAAAATGCTGAAATTGTGATGGCTATGGAAAAGAATGATAAAAAAAACAGCAACAGCGGGGAGATCGATGAGCAATATCTGCTATCCATGATGGCAGGCGGTGTCCGTAATGAAGGGCTTGAGGCGAAAGCTGCCCCAGATGGGCAAAACCCCACGAAAGTGCCTTCAGTAAGTAAAGAGAAAAAAACGCGAAAAAATATCTCAGAGGACTACGAAACCTTGTTTTTACGAAATACTGAAGGGAACGCCCGTTTGGGAAAATCAGTCTATATCCGTCAGGATTTCCATGAGAGGCTTACCCGTATCGTACAGGTTATCGGCGAAGACAAAGTAAGCCTGTATTCCTATCTGGAAAACTTACTGGAGTATCACTTCAGAGAGTTTGGTGACCAGATTAAAAAGAGTTTTGATGATAAGTATAAACCAATATTATAATTATGGAGACTATTATTATATGCCTGTTAGTAATGGCAATTGCGCTGTTAATATATGCTATATCACAAGGGAAAAAAGAAAAAAATAATGTACTACATAATGGTCCAATAACCGGATTGCCGAATATTATCGGGATGCCAAAAGATAATCCGGGTCAGTCGTCGCTTAGTACTATTGCACAGCATAAAAGGGAAAATAATGGGGGTGCAACCGATAACTTCAACAATAGAAATGCGGGAAATCCCCAAGTTTCTGAAATTCCTCAGGAAGGGCCTGAAGTGGCTGAAAGCGAGATACCAGACTGGAAGGAAGAAGAGGAAGAGATGGAAAGGTACACGGCTAACGTCACAGATGAAGGTTTTGCTACAGGGGTTACCTTTGATGAGCTTGCCAGTGTGGGAAAGATGCTGGGGCGACAGGCGCTTGAGCCTTCCGAGATAACAGCAGCAGCATGCATCGCTTCAAAAATTGATGGGACCGAACTTCTAGGACTGCTAGAAAGCAAGATTGATGATGCCTCGAAAAGGATAGCAATGTTATTGGATAGAATGGTTATCGCACAGCCGCAGAAAGACTTTTCGAATAACAGTGAGGTGAATTTTGATATAAATGATTTGACCTAAGATAATTATATATAAAAAATTTCAAAATCTTAAAATGAAGAGCTTTAATATTTATATTTAGTTCCTCACTTTTACGTTCACAAAATTTATCCAAAAATGATATAGGTTAATAGTAGCAAGCTGTGTCTCGCTAGAGTTCCTAGAATGTTCAGAATATAATTCTATAAAAATATCTTCGGTAAATTTATTACAATTTAATTGGTCAAAATTAGACCATAATCCAGATTGATCTTTTGCCGCTAATTCTAAAATCCACGAATTTATTTTTAAAAACCAATGTTTAAAGTCCTCAGCCTCTACATAGCCAATAATAGCGGCATATTTAATTTGCCGACCATGAATTGATTTTTTGAAGCGTTCTATACCGCCTGTGGACTTTAGTCCATTTCCAGAAACATATTCCCTTTCTCTAATCCTTCCAGGAGTAGGAAGCCTCTTTGCCTCAAACGAAAAAAAACTATCATCCTCGCCATATTCTCTATCAGAAATTATAATACTTTCTGAATCTGATAGAGTGCCAAAATCCACTTTAGGGCTTCTTCCGCTGGACAAATTTTCTATATATTCAGGTTGAAATCGGAATGGATATTTTTTAGCTTCTTTGTTTAGGTAACCACAAAGCATTTGATTAGTACTCTCCTCTGGTAACGCTGTTTTTAATTTATAATTCGAAGCAAATTTTGGAAGATGAGATCGAAGAAAGTTAATTACCGCCTTGATAGAATCATCGACTTCTATTCCAAAGGTAATATTTCCTGTGACTGTGGTTATAGGGCGTTCCGCTAGCATTAGAATCCTTGTTTTCTTAAATCAGCGAATGTTTCATCTGCGTCTCTTAAAGCAATTGATGGCAACCAGTATCTTAATTTTTTTGGCTTAATGAAATAAATTACATTTCCTTCGTACATTCGGATAACCCTCGTAATTCTCAAATTTTCGCCTATAACTTTGTATACCAATTTAGATACACTATCTTCTAAAGGTTCTGTATGATCAAAATCAATCATTGGAACTTCATCAAAATAAAACGGAAAACATATAAATGACTCTGTTACTAGGGGTTGAAGCTTGTTTATGCCAGGGTAAATACTTGAAAGTACATCACAATAAATTTTAGCAAAAATAGCCAAATCCTCTTTGTCGGCATCTTTTGTCGCTACAATCGATTTTTCACCATTTCTTCTGAACTCCAATAGATAATTCCAAAAATCATCTAAAATATATTGCTCATGGTCATCCAACTCCATTTCGTTTTGATCTTCAGGATAAGGAAGTTTGTCTATATCAGATTTCAGAATTGCAGAAGATTTATTTACTAAATACTGACCGCTTGTACCTGCTATAAAAAATGGATAAATTTTATTAGTCGAAATATTTTGTGCTAAAACTTTCAGATCTTCCAATTCTTCCATTGGTGCGTGAATACCAACAATTCTACTTTGAAATGTCAAGTGATCCATTCTCAGCACAACGGGCAGCCTGTCGTTGCAAATGATTTCTTTAATCAAAACGTGTGGAGGTTGAAAAATTTTAGGGTTTGGCAGGTAATAAAATGACGTAAGGTGGATGTTATCTATCTTTTTCTCGTCAATTCCAATTTCAGTAAAAGCTTGAGCAGGTAAACTTCTACTTCCAGTAATGTATGGCGCAGGCTTGTGTCCTCTCTTACCACCTATCATAAATCCTTCTTCGTAAGCCCAGCCTTTCATTTTTACATGGTCTGCAAGAGTATCTAATTTTTCTAGCCTTGTAATTAATTGATGAACACGGCTTCCACCTAAGAAATTAGCTTTCCATATTAAAGGATCATTTATGGCTAAATGCCGGGATACATAATGGAAATCGTATGTGTCAAGTTCGAAATACAACTTTTCCTTATTTGTTTTCGTCCTCCTAACTGTGACATGTAGAACACCCCTATCTGTTGGTGGTTGATTTTTTACAAAAATTGCCGCAGTTGCTACATCACCGTTCTTTCCGAATAGAACCCTACTGATATGAGTAAAATCAATAATTTGTGGAATACAGTAATTTTTTAATAGGTGTTGTCTAAAGTAAAAAGAAGATCTATTATATAATAGCGGCCCTGATGGTTCAATCAAGCATAAAATCTTGTTTGGTTTTAACAGTTTAATCGATTGTTCCAGGAATAATAAGGCAATTTGATTATCTGGGAGTTTAATCGGACTTTTCTTTTGTGCAGTTATAATTTGTCCTCTTAATTTAACAGCGGAATACTCAACTATTTTTGCGGCCTCAGTTAATTTAGACTCAAATGGAGGATTTCCGATAATAAGATCGAATAGTTTTTTATTATATCGATCATTAAGGATTACGTCGAAAAAATCATCATGCAGTAAGTTCTCTTCACTTAGATTATCAAACTCTAAATCATCCCAAATCTGTAGCGGCGTCAATTCATCACATAATGCCAAACTTAAACTAAAAATTGAAAGATTGACAGCGTCACTATCTTTGTCACAACCGAATATATTTTCCTTTAATAAGCTCTTAAGTACTTCTAAGGTTGGAATCTCCCAATTATGACAAAGCCTCCATCTATATATTAGTCGACGATAAGCCCCAACTAAAAAGACGCCCGATCCACAAGCGGGGTCTAAAATTTTAAAATTAGTATCTGTATCGCTGAATGGCATTGATTCATCTAGTAGAAAATTTACAAGGTAAGGAGGTGTATAAACTACGCCGGGTTTCTTTTCCAAAAACTCCTCATAAATGTTACTAATTAATTCAACTGGGAGATCATTGAATGAATATAATCTCCAAAATACAAATTGGACTCCTTGAAGTTTGCCCTCTAAAAATAGCGCAAATCTGGATAAGTCAGTAGAGAGGAGTGCAGATCGTTCTTCGCTAGACAAGCTAAATACGCCCCCGTTAAAGTGTTTTGACAAATAGTCAAATAAATCCAATGCCGCACCTTTTAATTTTAATACATCTGAAAAGCAAGAAGCATTCGGAACAAACTTTTCAAAAAAGCTAGTCTCATAAGTAACTTTAACCTTAGCCCCATTAATATATGATATTCTTTTTTCGTTTCTTTTTGGAAATACAGAATTATTGTTCTCATCCGTCCTTTCTTCTAAGTATTTTATTAGAATAGACATCACCATTATTTTCTTCGCTATCGAGGAGGGAAGAATATTGTATTCAATAATATCTTTTAGTGCTTGCTTCAGTTCATAGAGCAGCTTTTCATATGCACTATTTCCAAATTCGAATTCGTTACGAAACGAGGAGTTTTCCCAAAAGGTTCCATTGTCAATCGACTTTCCAGAGAAAGCTTTAAATCTTTTTAACTGTTCCTCTTTATAAAGTTCGTCTGCAATTTCTGCAGCAATATTAATAACAGTTAATGGTTTATAAATTAATTTGTCACCCTTTGCCGGTTTTTCATAGCAATTGAATATTCGAACGTCTTTTGAAGTCATAACAAAAAACATTGGAACTGATCCCGAACTGTATAAGCGTTGATGCAGCTTTATAATATCGCTTTCGAAAACTTCATTTTGACTAGTGTAGTCGTAAATATAAACTTGGGGAATTGAAGGTCGATCTGAAAAACGTCGAAAATAAACGTAGTGCACACCAAAGTTCATTGCATTTTCAAGGGCAATTATTTCATCGATACTGTATATTTCTGAATCAACTAGCTGAGCCTTTTCCACACGGATTAATCCTGTTGGACGATCTACATCCAACATTTCTAATTTTTGTAAGCTATACTTTAAAACTTCATCCATGCTGGCGGCGAAAGTACCTAAATTATCGGAATATAATATCCCGCTAATTTAAAAAAAACTTTTATTCTGATATTATTAAACAGCTATTAAAAGCCAAACTCTTCCATCTCTCTTCACTACTAAACAATATCGAAGAATTGTGTTCACTTTTGGCAGGATAAAGAATAGCAATACTAATTTTAAATCAGCATCATTATGAGAAATCAAAGCAGAAAAGTACTGTTTACGGCAGCGTTGCTGCTGTCAGTATCCGGGGCTTTTGCCCAAGGAGACGGCTCGGCAGGTATCACAGAAGCCACCCAGATGGTCACCTCGTATTTCGGCCCGGCCACGCAGCTCATCTACGCCATCGGCGCGGTCGTTGGCCTTATCGGGGGTGTAAAGGTTTACAACAAATTCAGCAGTGGTGACCCTGACACCAGCAAAACAGCAGCCAGCTGGTTTGGAGCCTGTATCTTCCTTATTGTGGCTGCTACAATCCTGCAATCCTTCTTCCTGTAACCTGGATATTATGAACAAGTATAATATCAACAAAGGGATTGGAAGGACGGTGGAGTTTAAGGGATTGAAGGCACAGTACCTCTTCATTTTTGCCGGTGGGCTGCTCGGGATACTGGTGCTGGTCATGGTACTGTACATAGCCGGGGTAGGTTCTTATGGCTGCATTGGTATCGGGGTCGGTGGCGCATCGCTGCTCGTATGGCAGACGTTTTCTTTAAACAAAAAGCATGGCGAGCATGGGCTTATGAAGCTCGCCGCCAAAAAACGACACCCAAAATATATAATCAGCAGCAGGAAACCAGGCAGGTTCATCCGTTCCAACCTTAAAAAAGAGCAACCATGAAGAATACTTCCAAAAAAAGGACACTTGAAGAAAAGTTCCCGCTATTGGCTGTGGAGGAGAACTGCATCCTGAGCAAAGACGCTGATATCACTGCCTGCTTTACGGTGCAGCTGCCGGAACTTTTTACAGTTGCCTCGGTAGAATATGAGGCCATTCATGCCGCGTGGCATAAAGCGGTCAAGACACTGCCCGACTATTCGGTGGTACACAAGCAGGACTGGTATATCAAGGAAAGCTATACGCCTGACCTTGCCGAAGACGGTCTAAGTTTTTTAGGCAGGTCGTACAAGCAGCATTTTAACGAGCGCCCCTTCCTGAACCATTACTGCTACCTGTTCCTGACCAAAACCACGAAGGAGCGTATGCGGATGCAAAGCAATTTCTCAACGCTGTGCCGTGGCAGGCTGGTGCCTAAAGAGGCCCGTGATAAAGAAACGGTGCACCAGTTTATGGAAGCCGTAGCCCAGTTTGAGCGTATCATCAACGATTCAGGACTTGTCAGGATCGTAAGGATGAGCGAAGAAGACATTGTAGGAACGGCGGAACGTCCGGGTTTGCTTGATCAGTACCTAACCTTATCGACTGCAGAAGCCGAGCCATTGCAGGATATAGCCCTACACGGGGAAGAAGTGCGTGTTGGCAACAAGAGGCTGTGCGTGCATACTCTATCCGATACCGATGACCTGCCGGGCAGCGTCAGCGCCGATACAAGGTTTGAAAAACTCTCTACCGACCGTAGTGACTGCCGGCTGTCTTTTGCCGCACCCGTCGGGCTGCTTTTGGGCTGTAACCACATTTACAACCAGTACCTGTTTTTGGATAACAGCGCAGACAACCTGAACAAATTTGAGAAGTCTGCCCGGAACATGCACTCCCTGGCCCGTTACAGCCGCAGTAACCAGATCAATCAGGAATGGATTGAGCGCTACCTAAACGAAGCGCATTCGTTCGGCCTTTCGAGCATCCGCGCCCATTTCAATGTGATGGCATGGTCGGATGACCCGGCCGAACTCAAGCAGCTCAAGAATGATACCGGCAGCGCCCTGGCACTGATGGAGTGCAAGCCCAGGCACAATACCACCGACGCGGCAACCTTATATTGGGCAGGCATCCCTGGAAACTCGGGCGACTTCCCCAGCGAGGAAAGCTTCTATACATTCATAGAACCGGCACTGTGCTTCTTTAGCCAGGAAACCAACTACAGGGATTCACCGTCACCGTTTGGATTGAAGATGGCCGACCGGCTGACAGGCAACCCCATCCACCTCGATATTTCTGACCTGCCGATGAAAAAAGGTGTTATTACCAATCGTAATAAATTTATACTGGGGCCTTCGGGGAGCGGGAAATCATTTTTTACCAACCATATGGTGCGGCAGTATTATGAACAGGGTGCACATGTATTACTGGTCGATACCGGTAACAGTTACCAGGGGCTTTGCGAAATTATCCACGGGAAGACCAAGGGGGCGGATGGCGTATATTTTACCTATACGGAAAATAACCCCATTGCCTTTAACCCATTCTACACCGATGATGGCGTCTTTGATATCGAGAAAAGGGAAAGTATCAAGACCCTGATCCTGACCTTATGGAAACGGGATGATGAACCGCCGACACGCTCGGAAGAGGTCGCGCTTTCCAATGCCGTGAGCGGGTATATCGGGCGTATCAGGCAGGAAGACGGACATCCTTCCTTCAATGGCTTTTACGACTATGTGCGCAACGAGTATAGAGAGGTACTGGAAGGCAAGAAAGTCCGGGAAAAAGACTTTGACCTTGCCAATTTCCTGAATGTACTGGAACCCTACTATAAGGGCGGCGAATACGATTACCTGCTTAATTCGGAAAAGCAGCTCGACCTGCTGGCGAAACGCTTTATCGTCTTCGAGATCGATGCCATTAAAGACCACAAGATATTGTTCCCAATCGTGACGATCATCATCATGGAAGTCTTCATCAACAAGATGCGAAGGCTCAAAGGCCAGCGCAAGCTGATCCTTATTGAAGAAGCGTGGAAAGCCATTGCCAAGGAAGGTATGGCGGAGTACATCAAGTACCTGTTCAAGACGGTCAGGAAATTCTTCGGGGAGGCCATCGTGGTTACGCAGGAAGTCGACGACATCATACAGTCACCAATCGTAAAGGAAAGCATCATCAACAATTCGGATTGCAAGATATTGCTGGACCAGCGCAAGTACATGAATAAGTTTGATGACATCCAGGCTATGCTGGGACTGACTGAAAAAGAAAAAGCGCAGGTGCTGTCCATTAACATGAACAATGATCCGGCCAGGCTTTACAAAGAAGTATGGATCGGCCTTGGGGGCACCCAGTCAGCAGTGTATGCCACTGAAGTGAGCCTTGAGGAGTACCTCGCTTATACCACAGAGGAAAGCGAAAAGATGGAAGTGATGGAACTGGCCGCCGAGTTGGGTGGCAACGTAGAGCTCGCCATCCGGCGTATCGCGGCACAGCGCCGTGAGCAATAATTATAAACACTTAAAATCAATACTATGAAAAAAGCAATTTATTTGGTGTGGGCTGCCCTGCTACTGGCAGCCGCACCGGCAAGGGCGCAATGGGTTGTCAGTGACCCGGGAAGTTATGCGCAGGGTATTATTAATACGGCTAATGAGATTATCGAAACATCGGCGACGGCGAGCAACACGCTGGACAGCTTTAAGGAAGTCAAGAAGGTGTACGAACAGGGCAAGGAATATTATGATGCCCTGAAAGCGGTGAACAACCTCGTAAGGGATGCACGCAAGGTACAGCAGACAGTATTGTTGGTCGGCGATATTTCGGATATGTACGTCACGAATTTTGGTCATATGCTGAACGACCCCAACTTTAGCCCGCAGGAGCTTAACGCCATAGCTTTTGGCTATTCCAGGCTGCTTAACGAAAGTACGGAACTGCTCAACGAGCTGAGCCAGATCATCAATGCCTCTTCGCTTTCCCTTAACGATAAGGAGCGTATGGACGTTATTGAAAGGGTATACAACGAAGTAAGGGACTACTACAACCTAGTCCGCTACTACACCCATAAGAATATTTCAGTCAGTTTTATAAGGGCCAAGAAGAGGAACGATACGCAGCGTGTATTGGAACTCTACGGAACCTCCGGCCAAAAATACTGGTAGGCCATGGTGCTGCAAATCGAATTCAGTAACCTGCACGAGATGCTGCGCACACTCTATGATGAGATGCTCCCGCTCTCGGCAGAGATGGCGGCTGTGGCTAAAGGTCTTGCAGGGCTTGGTGCGCTGTTCTACGTGGCACTGAAGGTCTGGCAGGCGCTCAGCCGTGCCGAACCTATCGATATGTTCCCGCTGCTCAGGCCTTTTGCCTTAGGGTTGTGTATCATGTTTTTTCCCACTATGGTACTCGGTACGATGAATGCAGTACTTAGCCCGGTGGTTACCGGCACGCATGGCATACTGGAGGGACAGGTACTTGACCTTAATGCACTACAGGCGCAAAAAGACCAGCTGGAGCATGAAGCGATGCTACGCAACCCCGAGACCGCGTACCTGGTGTCGGACGAGGAGTTTGACCGCCAGCTCGAAGAGCTGGGCTGGTCGCCTTCCGACCTTGCAACCATGTCGGGGATGTACCTTGAACGTGGGATGTACCAGTTGAAGCAGGATATACGGAATGCGTTTCGGGAACTGCTCGAAATCCTATTCCAGGCAGCAGCCCTTGTCATTGATACCATCAGGACTTTTTTCCTGATAGTCCTTTCGATACTCGGGCCTATCGCTTTTGCCATTTCGGTCTGGGACGGCTTCCAGTCCACCCTGCACCAATGGCTCACGCGGTACATCAGCGTGTACCTGTGGCTTCCGGTGTCGGATTTATTCAGCGCCATGCTGGCTAAGATACAGTCACTGATCCTGGAGCGGGACATTGAGCAGCTTTCCGACCCCACCTTTATACCGGACACCTCCAATGCGGTATACATCATTTTCATGATCATCGGCATTATCGGTTATTTTACCATCCCGACGGTAACGGGCTGGATCATACAGGCGGGCGGCGCCGGGAACTATACCCGAAATGTCAACCAGGCGACCCAGAAGGCCGGCAGTATAGCAGGCGCAACAACGGGAGCCGCTACGGGAAACATCAGCGGGAGGCTTATGAACCAATAACTTTTTAAAACAGAATTATGGAATTTAAAACCTTACGAAACATAGAGAACAGTTTCAGGCAGATCCGGCTGTATGCCATTATTTTTTCCACGGTCTGCCTGTGCATCACGGGGTATGCGGTCTGGGAATCGTATCGCTTTGCCCGCGAGCAGCGTGAAAAGGTGTATGTACTGGATCAGGGCAAGTCGCTGATGGTCGCCCTTTCGCAGGATGCCGCGGTGAACCGACCGGTAGAGGCGCGCGAGCACGTCAGGCGCTTCCACGAGCTTTTTTTTACACTCGCGCCGGATAAGGCTGCGATTGAGAGCAACATGAGAAGGGCTTTCAACCTCGCGGATAAAAGTGCCTTTAACTATTACAAAGACCTTGCGGAAAAAGGCTACTACAGCCGTATCATCTCGGGTAATGTGCAGCAGCGCACTGAGGTGGACAGCGTGCAGTGCGACTTTGACCGCTATCCTTATACGGTACGGACCTATGCCAGGCAATATATCATCCGTTCCAGCAATGTTACGCGAAGAAGCCTTGTAACCTCGTGCCTGTTGGTTAATTCGGTACGGTCCGATGAGAACCCCCAAGGTTTTACGATGGAGCAATTCCGCGTAGTAGAGAATAAGGATGTGGAAGTATTGGAACGTTAACTAACCTGTATTATGAAAAAGCTACAATTATCGCTGGAACCGTGGTTGGACAGGATGGACAGCCACTGGAAGAAACTGCCGGAGGTACAAAGGAAGCGTGTGGTACTCTACAGCTTTGCAGGCTACCTGGCCATCACGTTGGAAGTACTGGTGCAGGTCATCGCGCAGGTCGGGCAACAAAGAGAGATGCCTATTAAGCACATCACGAACCCCTTAGCAAACGACATAGATAAGGTAACGAAGTAAGAAAATACGAAAGAACTAAAAAAGTGAACAATGAAAGAGAATAAACGAGAAAAGGACCGCTCTTTGAAAGGCGATCAGCCTGCCGAAGATGGAAATCGCAGCAGGATGAACAGGGAGAAGCTTAAAAAGCCCCTCGTATTTGCTGTAATGGCAATCCTATTTATAGCGTGCCTGTATCTGATCTTCGGCGGGGATTCGGAAAAGGAGAATACAGAGACTGTTGCAATCGGCATCAATGATGCGGTGCCACAGGCAACGGAAGATGCGCTGCCGGCGGATAAGGGCAAGGCGTATGAGCAGGAAATGCTTAGGGAAAAGGAAAGGGCAAAGCGGGAAGCGCTGATAACCTTATCGGATTACTGGTACGCGGACAGCACTGCAAGTGCGACGAAGGAGCCCGACCTGATGGAAGAAGCGCATGATGCTCCCACGGAAAGCAGGGCGGCTAACCCCGCTTTGGGCAGCTACCGGAACATGCAACGTTCCCTTAGCAGTTTTTACAGGGAAAACCCCGAGCAGGAAACGTTGCGTAAGGAAAATGAAAGGCTTAAGGAGCAGCTCGGGCAGGAAAGCCAGCCCCGTAATGGGACCTTGGACCGGCTGCAGCTCATGGAAAAATCGTACCAGATGGCAGCGAAATATTTTCCCGGGACAGCAGGAACTAAAGACAGTATTGGCAAGAACGGCAAAGAGGAAGAAGATCATAACTACCTGGAAGTGCTGCCGGCAAAGCAATCGGTGGTATCCCGTCTCGTACAGAATGTCCCGGATTCGCTGGTGTCACAAAAATTAGCACTTGCAGCCCAAAGCAATTTTCATACCGCGGGTAAACCGGCACCTATGGTGCAGCCTGCCAACTCGCTAAGGGCCTGCGTGCACCAGTCCGTGAAAATAACCGGTGAGGGCAGCGTACAATTGCGCCTGCTACAGCCTGCAAGGCTTGGTGGTGCCACCCTTCCCGCAGGGTTTATTGTAACAGCTACGGCGAAATTCCAAACCAGCCGCCTGCAGTTGCAGGTAGTATCCCTTGAAGTAAATGGCCGAATCATACCGGTAGACCTCTCAGCTTACGACCTTGACGGGCAGAAAGGGCTTAACCTGCCGTACGCACCGGAGGTAACCGCAGTCAATGGTACCCTTGCCAATATGGGTAATGCTGCAGGCGGCGGCTTCACGATCAACCGCAATGCGGGGCAGCAGCTCACTTCGGATGCTACGAAGGGACTGCTCCAGGGCATCTCAGGCTACTTTTCCAAAAGGGTAAAGCCCCAAAAGGCGAACCTGAATGCTGGCTACCAAGTCTTCCTGCTATCAAAAGATAAATAACTAAAATAAAAAATCAAATGAAAATACAACAGTTTACCATCGCAATGCTCGTACTGCTATGCGGTATCGCACATAACACTTTGGCACAGGTACACCCTGATGAGGTGATCGCCTTAGGGAAAGTAGAACCCTATGCAATAGAAGTAACCTATGAAAAGACCTCCCATATTATTTTTCCCTCCGGCATCCGGTATGTGGATCTGGGAAGCGATAACATTGTCGCGGGGAAGGCGGAAGATGCTGATAATGTACTGCGCGTGAAAGCGGCGGTAGTCGGCTTTCCAACCGAAAGCAATTTCTCCGTAATCACTGAAGATGGGCAATTTTACAGTTTTGACGTTTGTTATAGCGACCACCCAATGGTCATGAGCCATAACCTTTCGAAAGGTATGCGGTCATCTTCCAGGGACAAGGCTGCTGACATCCGTTTTGAAGCGCTCGGTACAACGCCGGCCACGCTGACGGGCTTATTAATGGAAGCCCTCTATAACAAGGATGAAAGGCAGCTTAAAGTTAAATCCGAAGGCTATGGTATTGCCCTCTCACTGCGGGGCATCTACATACATGGTGGGAAGTACTATTTCCATATCCAAACGGAAAATACAACACATGTACCCTTTACACCTGATTTTATACGCTTCGCTATTGTTGACCGCAAGGTGGCCAAGCGCACCGTAGTCCAGGAACGTGAACTGGAACCCCTGCGTTTATACAAGCCACTCCTTACTGTTGCAGGTAATAGTAAGGAAAGGAATGTGTACCTGCTGGATGTTTTTACCTTAACCAAGGGGCAGGTATTGGAAATCGAAATGGTCGAGAAGAACGGCGGGCGCGGGCAGCGTCTTAAGGTAAGGAACGGAGACCTTTTAAGGGCAGAGCCCCTTACAAAGCTCCGGCTGAAATTCTAAGTAGGCAATCGCTTGTGTAGCGTTGCACATCTTGTCAAAGGTTGCTATCTTTGTTGTAAATATTGAAAATCTTAAAGTGTTTTTGCTTTAAGTCTCGTCACTGAAAACTGGTAATTTTTAAAGACTTCGAGGCTAAGTAGAGACGCTCATGCTACGGCGTGGGCGCTCGCTTATGCGAAGTCTAGGTATACCAGTGCCTCAGTGTCCGTAAGTGTGGTTGCCTGCGCCTATTTTTTTGGCCCTGTCAATGCACTTACCGCATTGTTTACTATTTAAAGATCAGGCCATGGCATTTATTGCATCTAAACTTCACATGAAGCTTTCTGAAAGTAAATTTTCATTCAGCCAGAGGATGCTCTCCTTTTTTGAAATGGTTGAGGTTTCCTCGGTTGCTGAACTAAGTGCAATCCCATTGCAAAAAATTACCTGTTTCAAAGGTTTTAAAACCAAATGCAGACAGGAGTTGATCGCTTTCATTGAATTTGAAGGTATTGCAGGACTTTTTGAAGGTTACAGGACTTGGAAAGAGCAGCAATGAGATCAATAAAATTGGAAATCAATTCCCGTGAGGTTGTGAGGTCACGATGTAAACAAATAAAAATTGAAAATGCCACCAGCAAGCCCTTATCTTATGACAACTGCTTATAGTAAATTGGGAATTTCATAAATGGAAAAACACAAAGTATACGATCGCGATTTCAAAGAGAAGGCAATAAAACTGGTACTTGAAAAGAATCGTTTTAAAGCTGCTAAAGAACTTGGCGTAGCGCATGTGATCGTTTATAGATGGTATGAGGACTATAAAAAATTTGGGGAAGAAAGTTTTTGCGGAAAAATAATCAGGAATCCTGAGCAAAGAAGGTTTTCTGAACAAAAAAGAAACCTGGAAAAAAAACTAAGGGACTCAGAACTACAGGTTGAAATTTTTAAGAAAGCAAGTAAACATATCGCTGCGGGGAAACCTATGATCTTCCACTTTATTGAGGACAATTTGGACAAATACCCGCTATGGAAAATGTGTAAAGCTTTGGGGATTTTAACGGGTACGTACCATAAATGGAAGAGCCAGGCAAAGTCTCCCAGGCAACGACAGAGTCTTTTATTGGAACAAGTAATAACTGCTATATTCTATGAGTACAAACAGCGCTATGGGAATATAAGAATTTCGGAAGAATTAAAAAGCCGGGGCACTAACTTATCACCTGCTCAGGTTAGCTTTTATATGAAAAAACTCGGCCTTGTAAGTAAGCTAAGCACCAGCAATAAATCCAAGTATAGTTCACCATTTATACCCTATAATCCCTGTATTTTTCCTAACGTTCTAAACCGGCAATTTAACGCTGAAAAACCTGATCAGGTTTGGGTCTCGGCTATATCGAGCATTGACACAGTAACGGGGCTCTTGTTTCTAACAGTTATTATAGATTTATTTGACGAGAGAGTTATTGGATGGAGCCTTAGTGATGGGCGGACAATAAAGGAAACGTCGCTACCCGCCTGGGAAATGGCTATCAAAGAACGAAATATAGAGCAAGAATTAATCTTTCATACCGACCGGGGTCCGCAATATGCCAATAAGCTATTTACCCGTAAACTGGCCTCTTATAAATGTGTTATCAGGAGTATGAGCCGGAAGGGAAAATATTTGGATAATGCTATACCAGGGAACTTTTTTAACTCACTTAAGTCTGAATTGGCACAATCAGACAATTCTGTGACAAAAAAACAAATCGAAGAAGCATTGATAGCCTTCTCCGGAAATTGTACCAAATAAACGCATTGGGTATAACTCAACACCTTTCAGATGATAAAAAAATATGACCGTGCTTTTAAAGAGTATGCCGTTAAATTAAGTTATGAACGAGGCAAAGGACAAATTCTCGTTATTGAAAACGAACTGGGAATTACGCCAAGTTGCCTGAACAGATGGCGGCAGGACTTTGCAAAATATGGGGCAGGAAGTTTTTGTGGAGCTGGTTACTTAAAATTAACTCCCAACCAATCTGTAGTTACTGAACTCGAAAATAAAATTAAAGATTCTGAAGTTGCTTTGGAAATTTTGAAAAAAGGCACCGGACCTGTCATTCAGGGAAAAATTGCAACAAAAGAATTCATTGAAGAGCATAAGGGTAAATTTTCAATTTTAAAAATGTGTGCTGTATTGGGCGTGTCTCGGACTACCTACTACCGAAGAAAAAAGCAGGAACTCTCAGATACGGAATCCCGAATAATTTTACTCAAACAGGAGATTGTGTCCATATTTAATGAACATAAACAAACCTATGGCTGCGGAAAAATTACAAAAGAGCTTCACGAACGGGGCTTTAAGATACAGAGTTCACAGGTAACCCTTTATATGAAAATGCTAGGCCTCCGCAGTAAGACCAAAAGGAAATATCAACCGACCACCGATTCCAATCACAACCATTATATATTTCCAAATGTTTTAAACCGGCAGTTTATTGTTGCTGCACCTGCCAAAGCCTGGGTTTCAGACATCACTTATATTCAAACGGTCAGAGGCTTTGTATATCTTACTATAATTATGGACCTGTTTGACAGAAAAATTATTGGGTGGAGCCTGAGTAATGGAATGACCACTACAGAAACTAGCTTGCCTGCTTGGGAAATGGCGGTTAGAAACAGGAAAATTACGGAGGATTTGATTTTTCATTCCGATAAAGGCGTCCAATACGCCAATAAGATATTCTCTAATGCTTTAAAGGCCCATAGGTTTGTAAGGCAGAGTATGAGCCGCAAACAAAATCATAACGATAATGCCGTCTGCGAAAGTTTTTTCAGGTCTCTTAAGTTAGAGTTAATTCATGGAAGTACACTGTTAACGCGAAAGCAAATGAAAGCTGAAGTACATGACTACATTGAAAATTGGTACAATAAAAAAAGAAGGCACTCTTTTTTAGGTTATAAGACAATTGAAGAATTTGATAAAATACACAGTTTGATCTGAAGTTTTAGCGGTCTAAATCAAATACTGCTGTTGCCTGCTGGGGTGCTCCGCTTAGACAGCTTAAGTTGTTTCAGAGGCTTTAAAACAAAGTGTATGTTTTATCCAATACAAAATAGTGAAAGTACATTTGAAAGATTTTATCGGATTAAAGCGATAGGCCAAGTACGAGTGATATAAGCCATGCTTCTTTTTAGCAATTTAGATTATTGTGAGAAAAATATTAGTACTAAATCGATGGTTCGTAACAATATATTTAAGTTTTTGTTTAATATTACATTCGTTATGAGTATGTTACCAACCTCACAAAAACGTACCTGTTATGTACCTTACTAAACTGCTGATTAAGAGATTTCGTTCAATACACGAACTTGAAATTCAATTTAACAAAGGGGTGAACATTATTATCGGTGAAAATAATGCCGGTAAAAGTGCTATTATAGATACCCTGCGCATCTGTTTAAGCCTTGGTAGGCAATGGCGCGATATCGGCGTTCGAAATCCGGAGGATTTTTATGTTGAGCGTAGCGTTATTTCCGACCTGACCGAGCCTATTGAGTTCGTGTTAGAGTTTAAAATTGAGTCTGCTGAAGACAGTACATTGTTTCATTCGCTGCTTTGGCAGGATTCCGCTGACACAACAAACATCTGCCTGCGGCTTAATTTTCGGTACGAAATAGACTTAGATGCATCGGGTAATCAAAAATTAAGGTGGAACATCACCGGGGGGCATGACACCGCCGTGAATATGCAGGAAATGCAGCAAATTTACTATTCGTACCTCGAACCATTACGAAATGCAGAACAGGAATTGCGACCCTATTCGCAAAGCAACAAGGTAACTTCCCTGTTTAAAGATATGACAGAGTATGAAAGGGATGTTGCAGGCGTACCTTCAAAAGTAAAACTGACACCAGAGAAAAAGATAGAATTAGCAGGGGCAATTGAGGCGGTGCTGCAAAATGAAGATTGGACAGGTTTGATAGGAACGGGCCAAACGTTCATAAATTCGCATTTGGAAAAAGCTGATATAAAGAGAAGGGAATCAAAAGTACACCTGAAATTGCTCGAGTACAAATATGAGAGTATCGTAAAAGGGCTTCTTACTAGGAAGCAGGTTTATAATGCTGACGTGCTCGGTGCGAATTTACAAATGCAAAAATTTTTTGACGTAGACCAAAACGGGCTTGGCGAGAATAATATTATTCTTGCGGCTACCGTATTAGGAGATCTTAGTAGCAGGAGGGCACAAAAGATTGAACATTATTATGCTTTATTGATTGAAGAGCCTGAAGCACATTTACATCCACAGCGTCAAAATACTTTTTTTAATTATCTGAATTCCTTGCAGGGCTTAGGGATACAGATATTTATAACATCGCATTCACCGACAATTACCGCAAAGTCGGATTTGGATAATCTACTTATAGTACAAAAATCTGACTCTTACAAGACAACTGTTTTTACACCCCGAGTTTCTGGACTTACGCCGCAAAATAAGAGTTACCTGAGGAAATTTCTTGATGTGACCAAATCGCAGCTTTTTTTTGCGAGTGGCGTAATACTTGTTGAAGGTATTTCGGAAGCCCTGCTGCTGCCTATTTTAGCAAAACGGTTGGGTGAACAGTACGATTTAGATAAGAACGGGATTGAGATAGTAAATATAAACGGAGTAGCATTTGACGCTTTTGCAAGGTTGTTTAATAACGACAACTTTCCGGAGCGTCTTGCAAGCCATTGCAGCCTTATTACCGACGATGACCGGAGTATTGTAAAGGAGGGTGACTTTAAAGACGACGGACAGGGCATAACAAAAAGTATGGCAACGATGATATTTGCAGAGCTAAAAAATGCAGGCCATATTGATAGTTCCAACCGGATTATAAATTTTGACTCTGCGGGTTCGTATGCCCTGCCGGGTTATGAACACCACGAGACTCATATTAAGGCCGTCCTCCAATCCAAATATGATGTTATTTCGGCGAGGGCTTCAAAGGCAGCTTCACTAAGGAAACATCACCTCCACGTCGAACTTGCCAAAAACACATTCGAATATGAATTAGTGTTTGCAAGTGTAGAGAACGCTGCTATTATTGCACAGGCTTATAATGCGATGCACTCCGCCAATTATGTTACCACAGCGCATGGAATTGATTCATTTTGCAGGGATCTGCTTAAGAAGTTAAAGTCAAATAAGGACAAATCTGAATTAGCCGAAAGCCTTGTATACCTCTTGGAAGGCGATCCAGCCTTGAATGCCAATTTTAGCGTACCTGTTTATCTTCAAAATGCCATTAAATGGGTAATCGACAAATCACTGTAATATGTACGGTCACTTATCAGAAAATCAGCAAAAAGTGCTAAACTTCGCAGATGGTGCAGTTGTCGTAAAAGCATGTCCTGGAAGTGGCAAAACGTACTCGATTGCTGCCCGCATCTCAAAATTATTACGGGACAGCCAGGGAAAGGACATCCGCCTTGGAATTACCTCCTTTACCAATACCGCTATCTTTGAAATTGAAGATAAACTGGCGAGTGAGTTCAATACGCACATACCCCTGATGCATCCTCATTTTTTGGGTACGATTGACAGTTTCTTAAATACATTCGTGTTTTTGCCTTTTGGTCACCTGGTAATGGGTTGCCTATCGCGTCCGGAATTGATTGGGGAACCCCATGGTCATTGGAACATGAAGCGGTATGCACTGGACTATGACCAGTATTTTGATAAAACCTCCTTTAACCTTGTAGGAGAGTTAATACCTCTTGCGCCTTACCAGGCATTTCATTTTACTTGGAATTATCACAACAAGAACGGAAGCGTGAATGGCAATATCGCAAACATAATTAAATCAAAACAGGCTTTATTTAAAAGAGGTTATGCGAATCAGGCCGATGCCAATTATATTTCCTTGAGAATATTACAGAAATACCCTTTAATCAGGCGGAACCTGGCCGACAAGTTTACGCACCTGCTGATCGATGAATGCCAGGATACTACAGAGGTGCAAATGGCAATAATAGACCTTTTATATGAAGCAGGATGCCACAACATAATGCTTGTTGGAGACCGCGACCAGTCCATATTTGAATGGAATGATGCGAAGCCCGAACTTTTTGATGCTAAATTCAATGCCTGGGAAAAAATCGTGCTTGACCAAAACCGAAGGAGTTCACAGCTTATCTGTAATTTTTTTAAGAATCTGTCATCCTTTGACCATATAACAGCCGTGGCAGAAGGTATCCACGATTATCCTGCAGTACCTGAAATACTAAGTTATCAGATAATTAAGAAGGCAACAAAAAAAGATCCCAAGGTAGTAACAGAAGAGGAAAGTATACTGAGTTTTACCCTTACCCTAAGTGCCTTTCTCGATCAATGCCGTGAGGCAAATATAACGGTTGACAAAGAGAGTGTTGCTGTACTTTATCGCGGTTCATCAAATGGAAAATATCTTGGACTTGGAAAGAAGGAACCGGTTTTTGGAGAAAGCCCTTGGATTGCAAATAATTACCATGTAAGGTCGGCTATAAAGGGAAAGCATCTTTATGAACACGGTAATTTTGCAGAGGGGTATAAGCTTATGGAAAAATCATTGTTAGAGGCTTTAAACAGTGGTGGCAATAGGCCATTTCACTGTACCCAAACATTTGTCAGTGACCTTGTGGACAGAGTAGGTTTAAGAGCACATAGGGAAAAGGTTTTTAAATTTATCTCCTGTCTCCCCTCAACTCAAGGTGTTACAATTGCTGCATGGACAAACCAAGCCAATCAGTCGTTATTGGCTATGGGATATACTTTCACACTAGCTATTGCAGACCAGTTCGGACACGTACTTATTGACCATTACTTTGCAGAGGATAGTAATAGCGACAGGTTACATCCTTTTTATTTTGGTACGGTGCATTCTGTTAAAGGTAAGACTTTCGAAGCAGTATTGATGCTATTGGGAAGAAAAGCTTCCCAGAAGAATTACCAAACCATTTTAGAAACTCCGGACGAAGGCCTTACAGCTAAAGATCGTGAAGAAAAGCGCATTCTTTATGTTGGACTTTCCAGGCCGAAAAAGATATTAAAAATGGTCGTGCCGGAATCCGATAAGGCGATTTGGGCTGCCCTCTTACAAAAGTAGTCGGAGATAATGAAACTGTTGAATTGTTAAACACCCTATAGTAAGTCGTTTAACTGTTTATAAAGTGAGGTGATCAACCTAAACGGTTAGTGTTCAAATGCAGAGATATCTGATATATCTCGTGACAAAATACGCGCCCTCATGGTAAATGCAGCAGGGGTTTCCCCGATGCTGTTACCGTGCGGGCGCATCCGCTTTAAAACGCAAAAAGGCGTTCCCGACCGTAAGGGAGGGATTGCCTTTTTGCGCCGGGGTACGGAACAATCAGCCAACCGCTAACGGTTGGCTGCGAAAATTCCCCAAATTCAGGAAGAAACCCCTTTCGGTAGTAAACCCCTGCCTGAAGAGATGCCACAAAAGGCTGCATCCCATTTGTGCCAACACGGAGTTGATATACAAATCCTGTTTTTCTAGTGCTTCTGCAAGGGAGCAACTTGGCAGGTCTTCGGTATCGCCTTGCCTTAGCATTTCGGCAAATTCTTCAGTTACTTGTGGCAGGCTACCCACGGGGATAAACTTCTCCGAAGCGGGCTGTCTGGTACTGCCGATGGTAGACAAGATAACCTGCCCCGTGTCTTTGCTGTTGCCAAAGTCCATCCAGTAACGGGGTATATCGGAATGGCTTTCACGCAAATCCAGTTCCGTTAATACTTCGGCAATTGCAAACCGTGCGGCAGCGGTGTCCACGCAGGATATATAGACGGCATTCCTGCCTGTGGCGGTATCAGCTGTAAACGCCTTTTCTATGGCTTTCCAAGATGTGCCGAAAAAACGGTTGGTACGGGTAATCAGGGCAGCTGCTTTGGACAATCCGACTTCGCATTCCGCAAACAGCTGCCTGCCACGGTTGGCTTCGGTTATGGTATCATCATCCCATAGGCTGACCTGAAAGCCTGCATGACCTAACTGTTGCAGACTGTGGGACATCCGTGCCAATCCTGTCAAAACCTGTGAGCCTGTACCGCCTGCCCCGATAAGGCATACCGTTACAGGGTTGGTAGGGTTTAAAAGTTCGGGGGCGGTAAAATGTGCTTTTAATTTCGTTTCCATTACAAAAGGTTTTTAAGGGTTAGCGCTGTGTTTCTCAAGGTATCGGTCGGGAACGTCTTTTCGGGGTATGCCATAAGTTCTTTGTAGAGATTAAACAGGTTTACGCCAACGGGGTTATGTTCGTTTATGTGATGTGAAAAATAGCTTTCAAAAAAATAGGCGTGCCATGCGGTAATAAATTCCTCCAAACTGGCAGCGGATTTAATGGCAACATTTACTGTTCCCATACAGACATAGCCTTTTTGGTAGAGGTTAAAAAACGGTGCATGATATAAAGGGGTTTCGGCTTTGGGTTTGGCAGTGCCTTTAAGTCCAAAGATTTGCAGCTCTTTTTTATTGGCTTTCCAAACGAGAGCAGGCAAGGCAACCGTGCCGTTTTCCAATCCAAGGCTTTCGGCAAAGTACAGCTTTTGGCGTTGCGGCTTGGTGTACCATACCACGCTGCCGTTTTCGGACGGGTCAAGGTGCAGCACGTTGTCAGGCAGTATGCCCTCGGGGCGCAGGAATGCCTTTCCTGCCTGCTTTCGGGTATCAAGGGCTTTGGCAAGGCTTTGGGCTTCCCTGACCGTCAGCGGGTGCGGGTTTACAGGGCTACCGCTTTCGTCCATGTCATAATATTCAATGTACGGGCTTGACAGCCCGCCAGCGGCAAATACCACGAGGGCGGCTTTTGGTTCATATAGTTGCACGTTCGGTGTCATAGTCGTAATTGTTTAGCAGGTAGCACAATTCATTGATAAGGGGAAACAGGCGGCACTCAAAGCCGAGTGTATCGGTGTCCTGCGCCCGACCGTCAAAAAAACGGTTTAGTACAGGTTCCTGTTTTGAAAGGCTCTCATTAAAATATGCATTTACCGATTGTTCTACGTTGTCATACAGCCACCCATCGGTAGATGCCACGAAGCCGATATATTTTTCCATCGTAATGCATTCGCCATCATCATAATCCTCCATTTCAAGGTCGGGCAGGCAGCTTTCATCGGCATGGGTATATATTGAACTTTGAGCATATTCCTGCCACAGGGCGTAAAACCTTTGGGCAAGGTTAAGGCACTCCCTGCCAAATGTGTCATCAGGCGTAAAAGCGGCAACCCATTCCGCAAAGCGGTCAAGTTGTACAGTATTTTTAATCCTCCGCAGCATCGTCTCGCCGTAATGCAATGCAGCCCCTGATTGGCTGATGTAGCTGTAATAGGTTTCCTGTTCCCAGTCGTCAGGGTCATTGGTAAGCCACTCGCTAACCATTTCATAATGCCAGTATAGGTAGCTGTCCTCGGTGTAATAGGGAACGCCTGCGATGTTGTAGAGGTAACTGAAAATGCACAACAGCAGCCGTGCGGCTTTTCGGAGTTTTTTATCCTGCATCATATAATGTATAGGCAGCACGGGTATATAAAACAGCGTATTGCCTGTATAGTAGCATTCGGTAACGTGCAGGGCAAAACTGCCGTTATCTTCCAGCAATTCCATTTCAATGTGCTGCGGGTGCTTATCCTTTAGCAGCTTTGCAGCATTATACAGCGCGACCTCCCTGCTATAGGGATAGGCAAAGCCTGTAGTATCGACAGGGTTGATACCGTAGTGGCTGCACAGCAGCCCAAAACTGCGGTAAAAATCCCCTTTCTCCTTATCGCTGCCTGTTATAGGCTGCCCCGTGTAATGGGGCAGGAAGCGGATTTTCAGAAAACCATAGGCAGCAGCCCCTGCGGGGCAGATTGCAGGCGGTCGGCAAGTACGGCTGCGCTGTCTTTCCTGCGCTGCAAATTCAGGAGGAACTCTCCTGCGTTTTTGTGCAGCAGCTTTTGCCTTTTGTTTTGGGGCAGTTGCAATTGCCCCGCTATTAACTTTTGCATAATCCATAACATTAGGTTTAGTTATCCTTTTGTCCCCATCGTGGTTTCAAAACGGTACTGTACAGTATCATTGGTAATTTCAGGGCCTATCGTCTTGGCGGTGGTTAGTGTTGGGTAAGTGTTGGCATAGAAATTCATCACGGCTTCCACGCTCCATTTCGGGTCAGGGTCGGAAAGGGAAATATCATTCCCTTTCTCCTTCATCAGGAATACCCTCGGCATCAGTGTCGTCTGTAGCATCGTAATCAGTATTAGGTTCAACATTGTTTTCTTCTGTTTCAGGGGGAGTAGCACCGAAAAGGTCGGGGTCGAACTTTGCGGACAGGCTTGCCCTGCGTTTTTGCATTTCCTCGGTCTTGTCGGGGAACTCTGAAGCCTGTGGTACTTTTATCCACGCTTCCCTGTATTTGCCTGCTGCTTCGAGTTTATCTACTTCCGCCATAATCCCTTTGTATTTCATTTCTTTGATTTCTTCGGGCGTAGTGGTCTTGTCAGGTTTATCGGCTTTGTCCGCCTTTTCGGTTTTCTTCTTTTCCATCGCTGCATTATTCCTGGCGGTTTCCTGCCCTTTAAGGTACTGCTCCATGTTCACGAACAGTTTGGATGTCTCGGCAACAGGTGCGCTAATGGCATCAAAGAAGCCCTCACATAATTCCTTTGCGTTTCCCTTTAGTATCAGGGGTGGAATATGGTTCTTAGCGGCATCCCCGCAACCGTCATTTTGGAGCAGTACAGCGGTGGTCAGTTGTTCCCCGTCCTTTTTAACGGTAATGTTCAGGCAGCCCTCGAACGGGATGGCTGCGATATGGGCGAAAAAATTTGTAACTGGCATAACGGTTTATTTTTTGGGTCTACGTTTCGGTTCGGGATTACTTTCGATTACCCTTTTAATCAGATTCAGGGCGGTTGCGGTGTCAAAGGCATCGGCTGCGCTCATGGCAACATAGTCAAGCCTTTCCATAATTGGCAGTACTTTCTTTAGGGTGGTTACTGCCTTGCGTTCTGTGGTTTGTGCTAATACGCTCATAACAATAAAATTTTATGCTGCACCGCTAAGCAGTGCAGCGGTTAACTATCAATTGAATTGCAAGGCAACAGCCCCATTTTTCGCAAAATCCCCGCACAGGTCAAATGCTTTTTGCCCCCGTGCCTGTGCTGTACCGCCTAAACAAATGCTCTTGAGTTTGTCCTCGCCCGTCTTGAAGCTGCGTACATTTTGGTAGTAGCCTGCCACGGCATTATATGCGCCAAACAAGGTGCCTTTAGTGGTCGCCATCGTTTGGGTATCATCTGCCATTGCATACTCAAAGGCAGCCTCACAGGCATTTTTGTACATGGTCGAAAGTTCCTCCATAGCCCCTTTCTTTAAAAGGCTGTAGGTTTCTTTGTTGGGGCAGAGTGCCAACTGTATCAGTTGCTTTACCTGTTTATCTTCAATACGCACATTTGCCCACTGGTTAAAGATGCCCTCTAACTGCAACGAAAGGGTATCGGCAACGCCCATAACTTTGTGCGCCTGTTCCAAACGTTCTTTTGCTCCTGCCGTGTGGCGTATGCGCACTACATTGGTTGCATTGCGAAGCGCAGCGTTAAGCGTGTTTTGGCACACGATACGCACAGGCGTAAATGCTGCGGTTATGCTTCCGCTGCCATCGTGGGAAGTGGTCAGGAAAATATACTTTTGTGTTACATCATCCTCATTGCCCACACGGATGTAGCCGGGCAGCTTGGCGGTAATAAAAATGCGTTCCCCGTTTCCGAGTGCGCCTGCGGTCTCATATAATATGCCGTCTCCACCGCCTACAATGGCATCGAAGAAAGCAAACGCATCACTATTTTGTACGATTTGGTAGTCCTTGCCTACCACGCCAAACACGGCTTTGGTATCGGTGCGCATTGTGGCGAACTGGCCGTGTATGGGGTAGGTGTCGAAATCGCCTGCACCACGTGCAAAAATTGAGGCTTTGGTTACTTCATAGTCAAGACCTGCAAAGGCTATCGCTTCACGGCTTGTAGGGTAGTTTTCCACTATCTGTCCCAATCCATGCCATGCAGCCTGTTTTACGCTCATAAATGCGTGTTGCCCTGTTGCTTCATTGAAATTTATATTATGTGCCATGATATTATAATTTAAAGGTTAAAGGGTTTTAAAATGGGAGGTCATCGTCAGGGGCTGCACCATTGGGTAGTACTTCGGCTTCGTACACAGGTGCTGCGCTTGCTGCGGTTTGGTTTACAGGCTGTGACTGTTTTTCAGTTTGTGGCTGTCCTGCCTGTGCTTCGGCTTTGTTATTGCCCCCGTGCAGTTTAATGTCGATGGTGTTGAAGTTCAGCCCCGCTTTGAGTTGCCCATCGTTGCCCATCCACGCACGGGCAGATACACGCCCTGCGAGTTCAACAAGGCTGCCTTTGGTCAGGTATTGTGCCACGCCTGTAGAAAACCAGTAGGCACAGTCAAAAAATTCCGTTTGGGTTACACGTTCCCCGTTTTTCGCTTTGTAGTCGTGGTTCACGGCTACCGAAAAACTCACTACACTTTTGTTGTTTGACAGGTTGCGCACTTCCGCATCCCTTGTCACTCTTCCGATAATGGTCATAATCGTTGTTGTTTAAATGATACAATCCTTTTGTATCTTCTGCCAGTCCTCTAATCTGTTACAGTCCTGCCTCGCTTGCGCTCCGCATAACTTTTTCCCAAAAGAAAACCGGAAAAAGAAAGCAGGTATACAATGCGGGTAAAGCGGGAAAACAAAAGGAAACGGAATAAGTCCCAAGGGGTGGGTTTGTGAGTACGCGAGCAAAACCATTATGCCGTAGTCTTTTGCTTTTACCACTGGCTTTACCCGCAATACATTAGCTGCCTTTTACCGGTTTATCTTGGGAAAAGTTTTAACTAATTAATACTAACTTGAAACATTGTTACGATGGGCAAATTCCATCCTACACCATATTATAATTGATATGGGCCCTAAATTTTTTTAAGGTACAATGTGTTAATGAATTTGTATATTTATGAGAAATTCACCGCAATTGAATACAGAACCGACCGACAATTTTGATTTTATTAAAACACTTAACGAGGATAAAACATACAAGCTGCTTTTTCCTCCAAAGGACGTTGGTATGGCTATAATCGAAATTTATGAAGGGATTAAAAATGATTTCTATGAAAACCAAAAATTTACAGAAGCGGATTTACATGATGCGTTTGCGAAAGTATGCAGAACAAATGACCGTTATCCAAAAGAGCTTTACAGTGCCCATATAATGGACCTGCAAGAATATTTTTTGGATTATGACCAGCAATCGCAAAAATATTTTTTTAAGGACTATGCTTATAAGTTTTGTGAACACGCAAAAAATACATTAAAGGGAGCTTTTAATCCGACAAGAATTCAAAAGATATGCACGCTACTTACCAATTCTCTTCGAAGTAAACAAACAGACGAAGACCTTATCTTTTGGTTGACAGATGAGTTTAATAAATATGAACCGGACCTTCGGGAACAGATTGACTTTCTTGACCGTCAGATTTCTAATGCGCTTGATCAGCTGAAACAGCGAACAGTTATTGAAAAGGGTAGTTTTATTAATATTTTGATTACTACCAACGAAAGCTTGAGCTTATCGCAAAGCCATGTTAGGGAATTGAGGTCAGCCTACGCTGAAACGAGGATGATCCGGGAGATACTTAACGGTAAAAATACTGGGAACGCAGAGATTGGGAAGCTTATCAGGGAGGTGCTATTTTTTATAAGGTACATTAATGACCGGCTTAATTCCATTGATAAGAAACTTGACCGCATCCAACCAAAGATCCGGCAGCTTTTTTCATCGCTGAATAAGCCTGCTTTCAATGCTAAGGTTGAACGGTTTATTACATACCTCTTGGAAAAATCTGTAATAGAATATGTTGATGCCCAAAAAACAATAATTTTTCCTGATGGCATCGTATGTCCCACGTTACGTTATTCAACTCCCAATTTTACCATTATAAGTAAGGATAAGGAACTATTTCCCGCTAAGCCCAAACAGAGAAAACACTACATTCAGAACAATGCCGAAATCGAGGGCAACAGGAAAAAGGCAATTACATTCCTTAAGGACATTGACACCGCGCAGAAATGGCAGCATTATATCCTATCGGAGATAAACCTTAGGAATTACATAAACCTCTCTGAAACTTTTTTTTCTATTGCAAGGCAAACCAATTCATCCCTAGCCGTAACAGTTTTGTTTAACACGATAAAGCAGATATCCAGGATGCCGTCAATGCAACTTGAGACAGCTAGGGAATTGTATACCGATAACGAATTTAAGCACATAACTTTATGGAAAATGGAAGTCAGAAAATTACAGTAGCATCTTTTTTATTCCATGAGACAGCGGAAGAAATTTTTGCAAATCTTGATTATGCCTTGAAAGATGGTGTACATTTCCAAAAGGAAGGAAAGCAGGTCAGGCAATTTAATTTTATTGAGGCTAATGAAGAAAGTCTAACTTTATATTATCAGAAATTCTTCAATGTAAACTTGGTTCGGGATGGCGAGGATCCAAATGCCTATTACTATTTGGACTTTTATGGCAGTGACCGCGGTAACATTTCCGACCGTCATAGGCATATCATGAAGAGCGAATTTGTCCTTATCGGTTTCATAATCTATAAAATCATTTACATTGACTGGGATATTGAACTTGATTCGGTACAAAAGCTAAAGGATAAAATAAGAATTGATTATGAAGATTATAAGCCAGGGTTATATCGGCTTATTGCAAAATCCAAAAATACAAGCCCAAGTAATATAAATGATGCCTCCTTGGACAATACCATACAATCCGCACTTGAAGAATTTAGGAAGATCGCGTGGATATCACTAAATAAAGATGATTTTAGCCCACTTCCTGCATTTAAGAGGCTTCTTAAAGTTTATGAGGAATACATCCTGAATATTGACGACACTCTAAAAAAATTGCAATGAAGAAATATCCAAGGATAGCCAGGCTATCAACTTTAAACATTGTTCGCCATCAGGGTTTTGATTATGAATTTAGTCCATTCCGTACCGATTTCGTTGGTGAGGGCGGGGCAGGTAAAAGCATGATTGGGGATTTACTGCAATTGATTTGTGTCGGGGCAAAGGCTTTTCATTCCCCCACGAAGGGTACTGGACCAAGGCAGCCAGGTACACTTGTGCTAAGAAGCGAAGGCGGCGGTACAGATGTTGGATATGCCTTTTTGAACATTGAAAAAAGCAAAGAGCAATATGTCGTAATTGGCATTTATCTCGAAAGTTCAGGGGCCTCAAATATGTTTATAATACAGGAAGGATACAACTTTGATCAGGGCGCTATCCTAAATACGTTTAGTGTAAAGCTGGGAGTTGATGACTTTATAAAAGATAATATGATATTGCCCATTGCCGACCTTAAAAACTACCTGTTAGATGGCCATGGCCTCGTCTGCGAATCTTGGGACAAGACGGCGCCATATCATAAAATTTTATATGATAATGATATTCTCCCTATCGACCTTTCCGTAAATTATAAAACCCTTGAAAACTACGCAAAGATAATACAGGCATTTTCGAGGGAATCACTGGATATCAATAAAAGTGAAAAACTACAATCATTTCTTTTTGGAGATGATAAAGAGAAAGAATTAGTTGCACAATTTTTTGCTGCGATAGATGAATTATCAGAAGATTTCAAGCAATTCGAACATAACCGCGATCAAATTGCGGAGTTAAAATTAAGGCAACTCAGCCTGAGTGAGTTGCTGGAACTAAAGAAATTATCTGAAGAGAGCCAAAAGCATTACATTAATAATGCCTATATCCTATACAATTCGGAGATTGATAAATTGAAATCTGAAATATCAAAAAGTTTAGGTCATTACGAGCAGGCAACCCTTTTGCTTCCGAAATTAAAGGATGAAATGAGTAGGAAAAGGGAAAATATTGAAGGCGAACTTGTACTGTTGAATATCGAGTGGTCATCTGCATTTGAAGTTCGTAATGAATGGAAAAAGAAGTATGAACGCCAGCAGGAATTCAGTAACTGGCTCCTAAGCCTCCAAGTTTCTGAAGAAGGGCTTGAAGCGATTTACCATGCGCACCAGCAATCAAAAACAAGGCTTGAAAAGAGAAGGCAGCTTAAGGAAAAATGTGAATTGCACAATGCGGATATCCGCATAGTTGAAAAAATTGAAAGCAGGAATGCTGCTGGGCAGCTTGCTGAAATTTTAAAATCGAATGAGGCTGAAATAGCGTTCAAGCGAAAGCTGTTAAGCCTTAATAATATCAACGAGCCGGATTCCCTGGCCAAATGGGCGCTAAGTCTCGATCAACATCTTACAAAAGAACAGGAAGGTGTAATCCGGAAGTTCCATGATTTAAACTATAAAACTACCGTACCTGCTGAGGAGGCAATAAAATATATCCCAGATCCTTTGAAATTAATTGAAGGCCTGCAGCTATCAGGCTTTTCGGAATCGGGGTACTGGTTAAATTTAGGGGGTGTAATGGAACATGTCAACGGTAATTTTGATGCTATATTTGATAAGGGTACAGATGCCATAAGGTTATACTTTGAGAATCAGTCCGTGTCTTTAAAAATGGAATTAGATTCTCTGGAAAAAGCTCAAAAAGCTATAATCAAAATGCAGGATGTGTTTAGCGAATTCGATAACGTGGATACCTTTATTGAAGCGTGGCTCGCGGATATACAGTTATCGGATCAACTTGAATTATTGCCGTTGCATAACATGGAATTTAATGAATTCAAATTATTCCGGGAGTCTTATGCAGACCGTTTGAATATTGTTGAAAGATTTACGGAAAGCCAGCAAAACTTTGACAAGCTTGATAAGAGCAGGAGCATTTTGAATACATTACAAGATAACCTTGAAAGGCGCTTTTCAAATTTCAAAACTGTTTTGGAGCGTCAGGATATTAATAGACTTAAATTAAAATTTAAGACTGGAGCAACCAGTGATAACATTTTTGAAGAAGTACTTACGGTGCTGGATGCTGCGTTAGATTATTACGCAGCCTTTGAGGAGATTTATGCCACACAAATAAATTATATTGGGATTACGGATCATATTTTAGAGCTTGACAAAGAACTTGAAAATACACAATTACAACGGAATACTATTTATACACAAAACCCTGAATGGCTGGATTCCCAAATTGAAACAATACTTCCTAGCCGGGAAAGGGTAAAAAAATTGGAGGAAGATTATGCAAATGTGCTGCAACGTTATATCATTAAGTACAATACCTTGTGCAATACCTTCCTCAAAGAAAAAGCAAAGAGATATGAGAATACGGGCGATTTCCAAGGATTGTGCCATGAAATACTCCCTTCAGAAATATTTAATGAAACAACCCTCGAAAATGAAATTATAGAAAAGATTGATCTGTATCTGCGTGAGATTAACCTCAAAAATAAAAAGCTAAACCATAGAAAGTTACTTAAACTACAGGATATTATTGAAAAAGTACAACAGGAAGTGAGCGACCAGATTTACAATGTGAATTTTATTCGTAGGTTCTTAAGCGAAGAAGATAAGATAATTACCGGGGACCTGAAGGTTGTATTGGATTTTCAACCGCCATTATTTAATCATGAATGGATGTCTGCCTTCCTAGATAGTATTGGAAAAGACCTTGAACTCGGGGGGGAGGACAGTCTATTTGAATCACTAAAAATACTATCAAACGACCTGGAAAAGTACCCTACATTACAAGAGAAATTACGAGAGTCTTTTTATAAATCAGGTGGGTCAAGGCTGTTAAGACCGAAAGTTGAAGAGCTCCTTAACCCCAAATCCTATTACAGCCTGAAATTTGCAATACGTAATAAAGATGGGGTTAAAAATGACGGTAGCACAAGCCAGGCATATTCGGCGATAGCACTGCTCTGCATGGCAAAACTCCGACTGATCGATTATTCACAAAATAAAGGGAAAGATAAAGGTGCAATTCGATTCATGGCTATTGACGAGGCGGAGGGGTTGGGAAGCAATTTCGATATGTTATATAAGATAGCACTGGATAATGATTATCAAATACTCTCATTGTCTATCAATCCTAATAAAGTCGATCTTACTAACCAATACATTTACCTGCTGCAAAACAGTAAAGAGAACACAAATATTAACTATGATCCGATTCCGATTTTCGGACAGACTAACGTATACTTATGAAAGGAATCGAGTGGCGTCATCTAATAGGGCTTCATGAATTGTACCTTACCGGGCAAACCAGGCTTAAGATACATACAAATAGCTTTGTCAAACAGGTTGTTATGAAGCAACGGAAACTAGTGAAATTCAAGGTGGGCAGCCGTGATATTTTGGTCATCACACCAAAATACAAGGCGGTTTACGAAAAAGAATTCCATTCGTATTATGCATATTACAGCAATTTTTTCAACGAATCCGGCCTTGAGAATAATGCCAGAAAAGCCTTTACTGAGGAGGATCTTAAAGGGCTTATGTTTGTTTACTACAACAGGGATGAATTAAGAGGCAAACTTACTACAGAAACACGTTTTTCGGCATTTGTATTCAAGAATCAGAATTCAAAATATTTATCTAATAAGCCGAGCCTCCGGGATGCGATGCTCGATATCTTAGGAGTTGCTTCATTCCCCGATAAAGAACCTAAAAATAACCAGTGGAGACTTGTTGTAGATTGCCAAAATCCAGTCGTTATTGTTTTGTGCGAAAATCTCGATTGCCTGAAAGTTCCAATGGAGTATAAAGATAACAATATAGAGTTGTGGTACGTGGGGGGTAATAATACCGCGCCACTACTTAATATTTCGCAAGAAAAATTGCAGTTGCCAATTTTCTACCTATGTGATTGGGACTACGCGGGTCTTTCTATCTATAGCAGGGTAAAAAAGATTATTGAAGAGAAAGGCGCTCCATTGACCCTAATTACTCCTCCTCATGATATAAAAACACTACCAGTTGGCGTAAAGCATCATAAAAGTAAATGGAAGACAAAACCTTTTTCCGGTTTGCTTAAGAAAGATTTTCATGCAGAGCAAATAATTTTTATTGAGAAGCTAATCAGTAATGACATTTGGGTTGAAGAACAAAATATTGATTTGGTTGAGGTTTTAAAAAACAGGAATTTTCTAAATCAAGATTCTGCTTGAATTGCTGTATAGCAAGAAATAGATAATATGTAAACTACAATATTCAATTAACCATAAATCCTAATAATCCCGTCTAATTAGACTGACTATTAGGATTTATAGTCCTAGGATAGCAGGTTAAACGGTCGTAACGCACTGATTTTGGCTTTCATTAATCTTTTATAAGTTTCACTAAACTTTCTTTACTTGGTAATACCGTCATATACTTACTTGCAAAAATCTGCTGATTATTTTCAGGCAGCGTAAACTCCACAACCGCTTCACTTTTATCCTGACAAAGAATGATACCTATCGTCTTATTCTCATCAGGAAGCCGCATCTTCCTGTCATAGTAATTGACATACATCTGCATTTGCCCGATATCCTGATGCTTAAGTTCCCCAATCTTTAAGTCGATAAGTACAAAGCACCGTAAAATGCGGTTGTAAAAGACCAAGTCGATACGAAAATGCTTCTCATCGAAACTAATACGTTGTTGCCTAGCGACAAAGGTGAACCCGTTGCCCAGTTCCAACATAAAATGTTCCAGTTTCTCAATAAGCTTCTGCTCCAATTCGCTTTCAGAATACATAGACTGCTCTGGTAACCCTATAAATTCTAAGATGTAAGGATCCTTAATAGCATCCTGAGGCTTTTGCAATAGTTGGCCCTCTTTGGCTAGCCTTCGAACCTGCAATCCATCTCTGCTTAGTGACAGACGTGTAAAAAGTGCCGTATTATACTGCCTTTCCATTTCCCGAAGGCTCCAGTTATTCTTATATGATTCAATTTCGTAAAAGTTTCTTTCGTCTACATCTTCGATACGCATCAGTTTGAGATAATGAGACCAGCTTAACTGGAATTTTTTGACGACTTTGTTATCGTCCTCAAATTCCGCAGACAGTGTCTGCGCTTTTGAGTATACAAGGTAAAACTGCCGCATCTGCTCAAGATTTCGCTGTGAAAAACCTTTTCCAAAATCTGCCGTTAACTTTATTGACAGCATTTTTGTCAGCTGCTTTCCGTAATCGGCCCGTTCATTTCCGTTCTGCTCTTCATGGATTATCATTCGCCCAATCTCGTAATACGTTATTACCATAGTATGGTTTACCGACTGGACAATCCTGCCCCTTGCTTTAGTGAGCAGCAGAGATATCCTCTGCGCCAACTCATTTGTTCGTGTTGGTTCCATGGCTCTGAATTAAGATTTGGCAATAGCAAAATTATCGGCTTCATTTCCACATAGGCGCTCTTTCAGCCTGCCCATGTCCTCGCTGACTTTCTTCTCAAGGACCTTTGCGTATATCTGCGTTGTCCTTATGCTGGTATGCCCAAGCATCCTTGATACGCTTTCAATCGGTACGCCATTGCTGAGCGTCACCGTTGTAGCAAAAGTATGCCTCGCGATATGGAAGGTCAATTTTTTGGAAATGCTGCACAGGTCGGCAATCTCTTTAAGATAGCCGTTCATCCTTTGATTGGAAAGCACAGGAAAAACTGTTCCGCTAGATTGAGCTTTGGGGTTATCCTTGTATTGCTCCATGATCCGTCTTGCCTGCGGTAAAATAGGTACACGAACGCTGGTATCAGTTTTTGCACGACTTGTATAGAGCCACAAGCCGCCATCAATACCAGTAACGATATTATCAGGGGTCAGGCCGACGAGGTCTATAAAGGCCAGCCCGGTATAGCAGCAGAACAGGAACATGTCCCTTACGTTTTTCAGCCTTTCAATTTTAAATACCTTTTTTTCCAGCAGCGAGAGTTCTTCAGCGGTAAGGCACTGGCGCTCTACTTTGTCGAAATGCTTTTTAAAATGGGCAAAAGGGTCTTTTTCAAGCCAATCCAGTTTAATAGCCAGGTTTACCATTTTACGAAGCCTTTCAATGTGCTTCATGATGCCGTTGTTGTGCAGCCGCTGCTGGTGGTCTTTTGGCACGTATGACCTGAGATAGCTTTCAAAATCCAACAAAAAACGATAGGTAAGCTCTGAGAGCAGTATATCATGACGGTGGTATTTGTCCCGGAGGAACTTGCCAATATAGCGTTGGGTGGTGCCGTAATTCTTCATGGTACCCGGTGCAAGCTTATAAGCTGCCTCCTGATTATGGTATTCAAAAAGCTTCTTGATTGTTATAGCATCTTCGTCCTGGCCAGTAAACAGCGCTTTGACGCTATCAACATTAATTGGCTTTCTTTCCTGTATGAGGTTATGGTAGCCATCGGCTATTATACTCCTAATACGCTCGATGTAGTTGTTAAGGCCGGCGCTTTCATCCCTTTTTCCTTTAGCGCGACCTTTGGCCTCATCCCAGAATTTTGGGTCAATCTTTTTCTTCAGTGAAACTTCGGACCTTCGCCCGTTTACTGTAATTCGCGCATAGACAGCTGCCTCTGTTGTTTTTTCATTTTTTGGAACCCTGATGATGAACTGGATACCAAAGGTGTTTGTGCTCTTCATACCAAATGTGGTTTAAATTAAACATGACATTAAGTACCGATTCAAAATGCTTGCGAATCGTGAGCGGCTTCAAGAGGCTACATTTGGCAGTAATAAATGTTAAAAAATCGCTGTAACAACTTGTTATTCAATTTTTTAACTCTGTTTTTGTGAGTAAATTTTTTCGCATTGAAATTTACTCACCTAATTACTCACAAAAATATTGATATAAATGCCGTTTTCATTTTAGGGTATAAAACGAAAAAGCCCGCAAATACTGAGTATTTGCGGGCCAACAGAAGCCAATGAAAGACTTCAAAGTCGGGGTGGCAGGATTCGAACCTGCGACCTCCTGGTCCCAAACCAGGCGCGATGACCGGGCTACGCTACACCCCGAATGCGGTATCTCAATTAGAGGATGCAAATATACTATTTAATTCGACACTTCAAAATCAAAACAGGAAAAAATTTTTAAGGAAAATTTTTGACCCATTAAGCCCTGATATTGGCACATTTGCACCACATAAATAACTAAAGGAAAACCTAACTTTACGTAAATCTAAAAATGATGTATCATGAATAAACCTAAAGATACCGACGACTATATTTCTTCCTTTCCGGAAAATATACAAAAGCTTTTACAACAGGTAAGGGATACGATCCGTAAGGCAGCTCCGGAAGCTGTCGAAAAGATCAGCTATGCCATGCCTACCTTCTACCTGAATGGCAATCTGGTGCATTTTGCGGCCTTTACCAACCATATCGGGTTCTATGCACTGCCTTCCGGGAATGAAGCCTTCCAAAAAGAATTATCTGCATACAAAACCGGCAAGGGTTCTATACAATTTCCCATTGACAAGCCCCTGCCGCTGGCCCTGATAACCAAAATAGTAAAGTTCAGGATTGAGGAAAATATGCAAAAGCCGACAAAGAAAAAGTAAAGCTGTAAAAACCAAAACCCCGCTGCAGTCACAGCGGGGTTTTTATATCTAAGCCCGGATCGTATTAGAATATGATCTTCTTGCTTACTTCTCCTTTTTCAGTAGCTATTTTTACAATCAGTACCTGCTGTTGTGCCTGAAGGCCGTTTACAGAAGTCTCTGTTGCATTGATGCCTGAAGCATTGTAAAGCACCCTGCCCCTTGTGTCGTATACTGTTACGCCTGTCATGGTAACATTGCCTGTGCTGATGCTGATGGCATTGCCATTCTTATAAGCAATTACATTATTAGCGTCAAATACCGGTGTTTCGTTACCAAGCGGCTGTGCATAGATCACATCAAACCTTCCGTCGAATGTACCGGCCTCTGTAGTAAACTGGTAAGCGCTCGTTTTAAGGTTATGTGTTGTACCAAGAAGGTTGTCTTTTAAGAAGATATCCTGATCCTGTGCGAACACACCTTCCATGCGGTGTAATGAAACGGTATAAGTACCTGCTGTTGCCTTGTAACCCATCGGAACTACATCTGACGCGTCAAACACCGGCCTTGCCTGTATTCCAAGGTTGGTATCGCCAACTATAGAATAGAATGCAGAAGAACCATCGGTAAAGGCTTTACCATCCCTGCCGTAGTCGATGCCAAGCGTACCGTTTGCACTGTAAGAAAGCATTGTCTGGCTATAGGTACCGGTTGCATCTGCAAGGTTAAGCCATAAACGTGACGCCGCAGGCGCTTCGCCCGGCACACTAAAGATCTGGCCATTGTTTACAGGAACGCGCATCTGGTTGTTAAATACAATACCATTTCCGTTAGACTGGACAATAAAGCCCTGCCCAGGATTCAGTACCCATGTGTTGCTTTGCGAAGCATTAGAGAATTGATCCATCCCGGCATCACCATAGTTGATTTCAGGATGATCAGGGTTTACCTGGCCATTGGCGTTGTATCCCTCAAGTGTAAGCGATGCGTATGAACTGTTGTCCCCGCCATTCTTTTTCCTCCAGAAGTATAGCGCGGCATCCCCGCCAAGGTTACCTGAATTGGCCGCATAGAACGCCGCGATGTTTATCGGCGACGGATATGGGTTACCTACAGAATTGTATCCCGCGGTAAGAGGCAAAGTCCTGGTTCCGTTGTGAGGTGTCCCTACATAAGTTCCCGTCCATGACGTTCCCTGATAGTTGGTAGTGGCATCGTAAGCCGCATGTGTATTATCGAGACGGATCAGGTATCCCCTGCCCTCTACAAATTGCGTTGTTGCGGCGATCGGGTTATAAGCGTTGCTTACAGGGTTATAAATATAGAAACGGTTGTCCAGCGTATTTGGCGAGAAACCTTTAAGGGTCTGTCCCGATACCGGCGATGACCACATGGCGTAATCCAGCCTGAATACGGCGGCACTGTTCTTCGTCACAGAAATAAGGCCACTGTTATCTACATCATTTACCTGGATAAGGTTGGCATTGTTCTCAATATTAAACTGCGCACCCTCTATCTCACCATCGTCGTTAAGTTCGTTGTCAATAACCAATTCATTCTGCACTGTAAAGTTGGTTTCTGAAGCAATTGTAAAGATTCCTGAATCTACCCTCATGCTTCCCGCGGTAAACGTACCGTTGGTTAGCGTATTGTAGTCGCCTTGTATAATGGCTATATCCACAACAGTTGGCGCCGGTCCCGGTGTCCACACAGAACCGTTCCAAACGTTTTCTTTACCTGTTTTTACAGTTTGGGCACCTGAGTTTGAAGAAATACTATTAACTCCAACCGCCCTTACCCTATAGTAATATGTTGTGTTTTGCTGAAGGCCTGTTACTTCCCACGAAGTGTTGTTAACCGTCAAGCCGTTGTAACCCGTAATAAATGATGGTTCAATTCCTGGGCCTGTCACATAATTAATATCATCTAATGCAACTCTCACAGATCCATTTGTCTCGATTCGAATCTTATAAGGGCCTGTAACAGTAGTTATATTACTGACAGAAAACGTCTGAACGGTAGATGTAATATTAACAGTATTACCAATTTGTACAGGAACATTAAAACTTGGACCAGTCATTGCTTTAACTGTTATAGTTCCGTTATTTCCAGTAAATTTTTGTTGATATTTAAAAGAAAGACTTGTCAGTCCATTTTGTATTACATCCGACTCAATTTGATACTGTGATGCTGAGTTGTTAAAACATATTGCTTGTCCGGTAATTGTCTGATCAGTCCTTGCTCCACCTTCGGTTGTAATCCAAGTAACTCCATGCGTATCTACAGTAGTTACGGTTCCATATCCTGACGATGCCGTTGCTGTAGTTGTTAAGGATGTAAAATCAACTAATCCAGACACTTGTGGCGCTGTAGTACCAAAAGTTGAAGACGTACTTACGTCAAGTCTATAGCCGGTTGCACCTGCTACTGCATTCCAATTTGCAGTAAACTTAGAAGGGGTTATTCCCGAAGCCAAAGTCGAAACAGGCGCGCCAATATTATTAGTTGTAAAACTCAACTGGTTACCATATGCTGTACCATAACTGTTAGTAGCATATGCGCGTACGTAGTACTTTGTATTATCTGACAGCCCTGAAATATTTGAAGTAAATGAACCTGTGCCACTTCCGGAAACTACAGATAAGTTTTCAAGCGTAGGGTTCTCTGCTACACCATAGACCACACCTTTAGCCGTAATAGCTGAAGCACCCTGATCTACTACATTACCACCGGTTGAAGAAGATGATGTGCTAATTAATGTAATAGCTGCTGTTGTAACGGTTGGTAAATTATTTTGCTCAATGGTGATAGTATAATCTTCTGTTTCACCATATCCACCAGAAGTGCATGAATTAACGACACCGAAAGTAGTGCCATAAATTTCGCGAACACGCAATCTATGCACTCCAAGCATAGCATTAGTTGGTACATTTATTGGGATAACTATTGTTTCATTTGCATTTACAATACTAGTATTACTAAATCTCTCCGAGTCTTCAAATGTACCGTTATCATTAAAGTCAATCCAGATAGCAATGTTGCCCTGATCATTTCCATTTTTTACAGTAGCCTGATAGGTTGTTCCTCTGAATAATGTTGTAGTAAATGCAGAAGCAGGGTAATTAATGTAATTGTTATTGTTTCCATTACATCCTGAATCTAAATTACTTATACCACTAAGAACGAAACCATCAATCCCATCTTCTCCAGTAGCACATGAATATGTATATGGCGGTGTGCAATATTGTATCGCCGGCAAACCTGTAGTTATGACACCCGAACTCCATGATGTTCCTCTTTTTGTAAACACTCTAAAATGGTACGTAGAACCATTCGTAAGTCCGGTAACTGTTACAGATGTTCCTGTACCATTAAAAACAACATACTCGTCTGTTGCAATCGCAAAGCCTGACGTAAAAGCAGCATTCGCTGTGTAATTAGAACCATCACCAGTAGGGGTGGCTGTCACAGCACTGCCAAGCTTCGCTACTACAATTACACTATCAGAACACGAACCGTTTGTCCAACCTAACGTTACCTGTGTACTGCCCGCAGTAGCCGTTAAGGCAGAAGCATTTACAGGAACTGTACATTGTGTTGTAAACTGTACCTGAGCTCCATATGCAGGAACTCCATTATCGTTAATAGCATAAGCGCGTACATAATATAGTGTTGAGCCCGTTAAAGATGAGGCATTAACTGTAAAGGCACCTGTACCACCAGCTGCTGCCGGAAGTTGGTTTACACCGTTACCACCTATAGAAGGATTAGCCGTAGTTGCATATACTACCCCACGTGAAGTAACAGGGGTACATCCCTGAACAGTAACGTTACCGCCCATAGTAGCTGTAGTACCTGTAAAGACAGTAACCGCCGTGGTTGTAACCGTAGGTGTTGTACTGACACCTGATCCTGATGCTACGACGTCAATTGATGAGGCACCTCCGCCTGAAACAGGAATATTCGCGTTATACGACTGTACAGCAGTAGGTGTAAACTTCACATAAACATCTGCCAATATGCTGCCATTTACATCAGCATTGTAGGTTACTGTAGTACCATAGGTTCCACCTGCTGAAGTTGCAAAAGTATACCCCGGAAGCGGACCGACAGTTACCGTAGCAGATGTAAGGTTTTCGCCTAAAAGCGTGAAGTATTTTTCAGCGGGTGTTGTGTTGATACAAACAGCACCAAAAGCGTCCAGCGTTGAAGCTGATAGTGTTGGCAAAGTATTTACCAGGGTTGTACCCGCTGCTGAAGTGCCAAAAGCAGTTTCAGCATTAGCCGAGTTTCTTGCCTTAACCCTGAAATTGTAATTTGTATTGGCTGTAAGGCCGGTGACGGTTTTTGTACCCCATACAGATGCTGTCTGCCACACAGCAGCAGCGCCAAGGGAACCGTTTGCCTGAACATATTGACCACCTGTTTCCTGTATTGCAAACTGCGTTGTTGCAGGGTTACTGTTTATCGTTACTCCGTCAAACGAAACATTAAGCGTGGTAACTGCTGCCCCGTTTACCACCGGCGTACCCGGTACGTTGGCAAGCGTCAAAAATGTGGCATTACTTCCATTATATGTGGTACCGTTATTACCGGTTGCCCTGAAATTATAAGTTGTATTTGGAGTCAAGACTGACGCTGTTCCTGTATATGATGTATTAGAAGAGCCTGAAGCTGTTGTGGGTGAAACACTCGTTGCAGCCGTACCATAGCCTGTTGTTATACCGTACTCAAAAGCAAGTGTTAAGGCTGAAGCTCCGTTAGCATTAGCGGCACCATTTAGGACTGCTGATGTAGCGGTTATACCCGAAGCAGCGTTTGTTGTAACCGCCGGGTTAACAGGAATAAGAGTACCTGCAACTTTAAAATCATCAACGATCCACTTCTCACCGTTGGCATTATTAAGTAAGGTAACCCTTACTTTCAAATTCGACGCAGAAGGAAGACCAGTTACCTTTACAGTAGAATACCCATCTGTTGTCCTGTCACCTGTTGCAGCAGGAGCAAAATTAACGGGAGTAGTATTACCGTCATAAGCAGTAGTCGCTATACCAGTTCCACTTGTAAAGCTCCAATAAGCATTACTTACAGTAGGTCCGGTTACTCTAATTGTGCTATACCAAGTGGTCCCTCCATTAGGACTCACCTCCACAGTGACAATATCAGTTGCGTCTGCTCCGTTACCTGTACTACCTACAGAAAATGATGCAAGCCTGAATGAAAGTTCAATATCGCTATAAGCAGATGTGTTAATATTAACAGAAGTCAAGGTAGCAGTACCATTATTAACTCCATATGCAGAAGTACCTTCGACATATTGGGGTACTGAAGCAGGTCGGTCTCCACTGGCTGAATTTGTACTATAGTAAACCCCTCCACTAAGAGTAAATAGTGATGAAGAACCATTCAATCCATCTGAAGCAATCGTTTGCCCCCACGAGTTTATTCCCGTCAGTATTAGTACCGCGAGCAGTACTTTCACTAAAAATTGTTTTTGTAATAGTTTCCGCATAAACAGCATCATTTTAATTTTATTGTATTTTTTTGGGTATATGTAAGTGAGCAAATTTAAGTTTTTTTTAAGACGAAATGCAAAAATAATCGACAAAAGGCATATTTAGAAACATTCTAGTAATTTTAAACTCAATTACATAAGGAAATAAAGGGGTTTATGTTATGTTAATATTATGTTAGAGTTAGGTAAATGTTTTTTTAACGTAAAAATTCTTAATTTAAATTGAATTTTAACAAATAAATACTGTCTCAAATTATCGAAAAATGATGATGAGAAAAGAAAAACCCCACCATGACAGCAGGGTTTTGCACTATAAGAAAATAAGTATTTGGGGGACTCTAAAAAAATGTCTTTTTAGTTGTTTCACCATCAGCTGTGGTAACTTTCACCATCAGCAATTGGTTTTGGGAGGTAAACCCTTCCAGCGTTTTTTGAGCGGCATTTATACCCGCAACCTTGTACAGTACCCTCCCTTCAATATCATACACCACAATATCTTTCAACAGTACAGCCCCTGAATTTACAGTAAGTGCTCCGTTATTTTGATAAATCACCACATTCTGCCCGGCAATTGCGGGATTGGCGACACCTAATGCCGCGCCATATACAATATCGAACCGGCCTGTAAAAGAACCGGCTTCGGTGGTAAAATCATAAGCGCCCCTCAGGAATATCGCCTGCCCTTCATGGAATACTCCATCGGCATGGTCGAGCGCTATGGTATACGTTCCTGCCGTATCAGCCTTATAGCCTAGCGGCACTATGTCTAAAGCATTAAAAGCCGGCCGCGCCTGTATGCCCAGTTTCGAATCACCCGCTAAGGAGTATAATGCCACGGCATCGTTTAGCAATGCCCTGCCATCGTAACCGTAATCGATACCCAATGTCGCATCGCCGAGGTAGGCTACCATCGCCTGGCTAAATTCTCCGTTCGTCCCCGTGAGGTTGAGCCACAGACGCGATGCCGCAGACTGACCCACAGGCGTGCTGAAGAGCTGACCGTTATTTACGGTACGCCTCATACTATTGGTAAACACAATAGTATTGGAAGCTGCCTGCACGATAAAACCCTGCCCGGGATTGAGTACCCATTCGTCACTATTATCGGGATCATCAAACAGTCCCATACCCGCGTCACCATAAGCATTACCATTATTGGCGGTATATCCCGCCAGGTTGAGCGATGCATAGGTTGTTGTGTTTGTGCCGTTTCTCTTTCTCCACAGATAGATCATCGAATCACTACCGAGGTTTGCGGCATTGGCAGCATAAAAATCGGCTATATTTATCGGCGAAGGATACGGGTTACCTACAGCATTGTAGCCAAACACCGCTGCTGTTTCACCATTTGCCGCGGCGTGCGGCGTTACAGCTACGTTCACATTGCCATTGTTTAGCACTCCGGTAAAAGCACCTGCCCAGGGTGTACCGGTACTGTTGGCATCTACGTACGCCGGGTGGGTATTACCCACTCTTACAAGGTAGCTCCTGCCCTCTTCAAAGGATGTAGTACCCGGAATAGGATTATACGCATTACTCAACGGATTATAGCGATAAAACCGGTTGCTCAGGGTTTGTGGAGAGAAGTCCACGAGGGTTTCACCCGAAACCGGCGACGACCATAAGGTAAAATCCAGCCTGAATACAGGTGCGCTGTTTTTTGCCACGCGTGCAAGCCCGGAATTTTCGACATCATTTACCTGTACCAGGTTGGCATTGTTCTCAACGATCAGCTTTGCGCCTACAATTACCTCATCGCCTGCTTCGCCATTGTATAATTCCTCTTCACCAGGTTGTATGGTGTGTAGTGTATTCGCAATTGCTACAGCGTTTACTACGGTCAGGTTGGCGCTATCAGCAATGGTAAGAACCGCGTTATCCTCTACCGAAAGGCTTTTTGCGAACGCATTACTACCCGAGGCAATCTGCGGATGGCTTGCTGTGCCTGAAATTACAACATTCGTATTTTGATCCGGGACAAAACCACACGACCAGTTGGCTGCATCATTCCAGTCGGCACCTACAGCTCCCGTCCACATATTATTGGAAAGTGTTATAGCCACTATACCCGAATAGGCCTCGCTGCATGAACCACTTTTAACTATCGCGCGAAAATAAGTATCCGCCTGGATTGCCCCGATCGAAGAACCTGCAAGTGTAGCGGATGCAACAGCAATATCACTAACACCCGATGTAAAATCCGGCGATGTGGAGCGCTGCCATTTCATTACATTGCCTGTATATCCGTTAAGGGTAAGATTTGCGGGAATGTTTCCGCTGCACACCTGTTGCGCCCCATTAACCGTACCTCCCACAGAGGTAGCGTTTACGGTAAAAAAAGCTTTATAATTGGCTCCACTGTTGCTGGCATATTGCGTTCCCCAGCAGCTGGTAGACATATCAGAATACACTTCCAGGGTATAATTACCCGGAGCGAGCCCGGACAACAAATTGACGTTATACCCGGTGTTAGACCATGTTTGATCGGCGCCGCCGCACCCGTTATTAAATCCGCTGGTATACCCAAGATTGTTGGAAACAAAATTGCCCGGCGTTGTGCCATTAAGGTAAATCCTGTAGTAAAGCCTTGTGCTGGTGATATCGCAGCCCCCGCATTTGTATACTTTATGTTCGCCACCTTTAAAAGCAATACCCGATGATCCCTGGCAAAAAGCACCTATGGCGGCATTATTGAAATCGGGATTGTCTGTACCGGCATTCAGGTCATAATAGACATCTCCGCCACCACTTACATTAAGGACTATAAATGTATTATTAAACCCGGCACTCTGTGCGAAAAGGCTTTGTGCGAAAACCAGAAATAATAATAGTAACGTTCTTTTCATACGATGAAATTTTACTTGTGAAAAAATGTTAAAGTAAAACTACATCTATTATATAAATACTGTTAATACATAACAAAACTACAACGTTTTCGTGTTGATAAGTTTAAATTTTACTCATCTATTTTGCTAACTTTCAAATCAAAAACTATATTTTTAATCGATACACTAATATAACCACTATCTAATGTACTATCCCATTATTCAAGATATAAATATTATTTAAAGCAAAAACCTCCTCGCTTTTAATAAAGGAGGAGGTCTTTTGCCATTAGGCATTTAAGGGGGACATTTAGAAAAACACTAGAATATTATACGTTTGGTTACTTTACCTTCTGTAGTACCTATATTGATAATAAGCACTTGTTGGTCGGAATGCAACGTATTAATCACATTCTTAGTGGCGTTAATACCGTCTTTGCTGTACAGCATCCTGCCCCGGGTATCGTAGATCGTGATATCGCTCATTTCATAAATACCCGAATTGATATGGATATCGGTACCCTGCTTGTAAACGATCACTTTGTTCGGATCCAGTGTAGGGTTACCTGTACTCAGCGGCTGCGCATAGATCACATCGAACCTTCCGGCGAAAGTGCCCGCTTCGGTAGCAAACTGATAAGCGCCCTGCTTAAGATCATGGATTGTTCCAAGAAGGTTATCTCTAAGGAAGATATCCTGATCCTGCGTAAACAGGCCTTCATAACGGTGCAGCGAAATGGTATAAGTACCTGCTAACGATTTGTATCCTAGCGGTACGATATCGCTGCTTTCAAATGCAGGCCTTGCCTGGATACCAAGGTTATTATCATCTACAATAGAATAAATTGCCATAGCACCATCGGTAAGCGCCTTACCATCGCGGCCATAATCAATACCCAGTGTACCATTGCTGCTGTACGACACCATTGCCTGGTGGAAAGTGCCTGTTGCATCAACAAGGTTCAGCCACAAACGTGCAGCAGAGCTGTCCGGAGTATTAAAGATCTGTCCGTTGGTTGTTGTCCTTCTCATCGTGTTGTTGAATACAACCGGGTTACCATTGGTCTGTACAATAAAACCCTGCCCAGGGTTAAGCACCCAAGATCCACTTTGTGTTTCATCGTCAAACTGTCCATTACTTGCGTCTCCGTAGTTAATTTCACCGGCAGGAGTTGTCTCCAGCTGGCCATTGGCAGTATAGCCTTCAAGGTTTAGTGAAGCATAAGAAGAATAGTCAGAACCGTTCTTCTTCCTCCAGAAGTACAGCATACTGTCGCTACCAAGGCTTTGGGTATTGGCTGCATAGAAGGCCGCAATGTTTATCGGTGACGGATATGGGTTACCCACCGCATTGTATCCCGCAGTATTTGAAACACTCACATTTCCATTGTTTGGCGTACCGACATAAGTACCTTCCCACGATGTACCAAGATAATTGCTTTGGGCATTATACGCAGGGTGTGTATTACTCAAACGTATCAGGTAACCTACACCTTCTGCAAATGGAGTTGTGCCTGCTACAGGGTTGTACGCGTTACTTACAGGATTATACTTGTAGAACCTGTTGTCCAGTGTATTCGGAGAGAATCCTTTTAGAGTTTCACCTGATACCGGAGAAGACCACATTGCATAATCAAGCCTGAATACCGGCGCACTGTTCTTGTCTACAGAAGCAAAACCTGTGTTATTTACGTCATTTACCTGTACAAGGTTACCATTGTTTTCAATATTAAGCTGGCCTCCTACAATCTCACCTTCAGAGTCGAGTGAGTTGTTTACTGTAACAGCATTTGTAATAACGACATTCCCTCCGGAAGCTACAGTCATTACGGCCCCGGTTTCAATTGTAAGGGTATTACCCAATACGGTTTCACCATTGGTTACAACCGGCTGGTTAGTAGCTGTAGATATCACAACATGATCTGCTGCTGTTGGTACCTGTCCGCCACACCAGTTCGCCGGGTTGTTCCAGTCGGAGCTGGTTCCGCCAATCCATGCTTTAGGATTTACAGTAACGGTAGAGCTGTTGGTTACAGTACAAGATCCATTAGAAAGTGAAATGGAATATACTGTTGTAGCAGATGGTTTTACATAAGCAGACCCTCCGCCTGTGTAAGGAACTGTTGCAGCGGCATTAGAGTATAACGTTTCACCAGCATTGGATGACGTCCATCCAAAAGATGTAGTAACACCACCTGTGATTGTAATATTATAATCTTCAAATTCGCCGTACTGCGATTCACCGGTACAAGAAGCTGTAGCCGAAGGCACAGTACTGTATTTTGATGCCACACGCATACGCGTTGTTCCGTTTAGCGCGGTTACAGGGACTGTAATATTACCTGTAGAAACAGACGGGCTAAAAGTAGCAGCAGTAGTACTGAAAACACTTTCTGATGCGGAGAACACACCATCCTGGTTCATATCTATCCATACCCTGAAATGCTGCGCGAATAAAGCTTCAGTACCTCCTGCACGTAGTGATATAGGATAAACGGTACCCGCTGTTACACTTGCGGTAAGGTTACTGTAGTACGTATAATCTACCGCGCCCGCTGCTGCTCCGTCTCCATCTTGTGTAGTGTTATTAATACCTGCAAAAGTAACGTTTGCAATATAGTCGCCGCCTTCAGCAACAGTAGTCATTGCAGGCGTACAATAGTTCATTGATTGCGAAGCGCTAAGATGTACAATTTCGCCGCTACATATCGAAGCCGTTGCAGGGCCAGATACCAATACCGGCGCAACAGTCATGGTAGCTGTATAGGTCGTTGTGGTACTACAGCCGCTTGTTGGGTTCGATGCTGTTAATGTATAAACGGTATTTACGGTTGGGCTAAACGTATAACCCGAAGCCGCGTTTCCATTTACAACTGCATTGGAAGGCACAGAAGACCATACAAAATTGGTATAATTCGATCCCCCCGTTACTGTTACCAGTGCGCTCGCCTGTCCGGTACATACACTTCCCGAAGCACTGCTCAGGCTTATAGTAGGTGGTGCTGATACCGTAAAGTTAGGCGTTGCAAGCGCAGACGAATTGCCCGTTCCACCCGGAGTAGTCACAGATACAATACCGGATATTCCGGCATTTACAGTAGCTGTAATAATAGTACCGCCAGAAGTTATAGAAGTTATGGTAACTGGCTGGCCACCAATCGTAAGCGTTGCCCCGGTAAAGTTGTTACCTGTTATAGTAATAACGCCCGATGTAGCACAGTAAGAATCCGGACTAAACACTGAAATTACCGGTGCTGTAGGTTGTGCTATTGTTACAACATAATCTACAGTTGTACCCCTTTGCTGCTGGTTACACTCAAAAGCCTGGGTTATTGTCCCCTGCCTTACGTTGCGCACCCTCATCCTTCTCTGGCCGGTAGTTGCGTTTGCAGGCACTACAATCGTGATAGACGCCGTTGCGCCCGAAGCAATTGAAGCCGGTGTAAAGAATTCTCCCGGATCAAGAAAATCGCCATCATTATTAAAGTCGATCCAGACGCCTACACCCTGCACAAAACCTCCGTTGTTCACCGTAATATTTGTCATATAGCTGTGCGCAAGCTCTAAAGTTGTGGTTTGGGGAAGTAAAGCGTAGTAATCGTTATCTGAAGTTCCCACCATTCCGGGAGAAGATGTAAACGATGCCGACGGAATCGTAATAGCCGACATAAAGTCTGCCGTAACCGCCGTATTGGTAAAGTCCGGAATACAGTAGTTGGTTACGCTCATTTGCGCGGTGTTAGACATTACTGTACATCCACCGGATGTTACCACCACACGATAGTAATATCCGGTACC
>Ga0308157_10000845_pt1 | contig 81133 bp, 64 predicted proteins | sample PhyBR1_FD_201035 | JGI IMG/M metagenome (GOLD analysis project Ga0308157, IMG submission 201035) | Phyllosphere microbial communities from UC Gill Tract Community Farm, Albany, California, United States - DLSLB.R1 | ecosystem: Host-associated > Plants > Phyllosphere > Unclassified | place: USA...
GCGGTCAACGTTGAAGGTTCGAGGCGCGTGGCTCTATTGGCCGCAGAGCAAGGTAGCCGATTGGTAATGTTCGGCGGTTACATGCTGAAAAACGTTGAACACCTTCAACGCATTGGAATTGACATTGCCCATCCAGAGCTGACCAACTGGTCGGCCGTCTATCGTCGTGTGGGTGCTTACGAAGGAAGCAAGCTAGAGGCGCATTTCTCAACCTTGGGAGTGATGTCAGCTACGGGTGGGGAGATGGCCGTTGTCCACCCGGCCACCGTTTGCGGCCACAGTCGCACAGGGCATATTCTCGACGGCCAGCCGCTGGTCGAATTGATACGCAATCTGGCGCAGGGTAGGCTGACAGCTGTCCCTGGTACTGCCGATCATTGGCTGCCGCTGGTCACCGTGGACGATCTGGTTGAGCTGGCGGCGGCGTGCGCGTTTGATCCTGGCATGGGTGGAAAGGAGCTGCTGGCGCTTGATGGCCAAAGCCCTAGCTTGCGAGCACTTCTGACGGAGGTTTCAAAGCCGCTTGGCGCAAAACCGCCAAAACATCACGTTCCTCTTCGGCTGTTGAAGCTCCTGCTGGGTATTCGTCCCGTTGCGCGCTATTTGAATGCGAATGCCGAATCCCTGGACTTCATACAAACTACGCGTTTCCGTACAGAAGAGGTTGAGCGATTCCGCCAACAGCATGGTATAGGCAAGCCGAACATGCGTCAGTCCCTCCATAACACTTCAGAATTCGTCGGCTCAAACTATCTAATTAGAGGCTAAGGCATTCCATGAAGACTCCGCAGCGCTTTTCCCTGAGGTAGTGCAGCGCGCTCGGTATGGGGGCTTAGTGGGACTACCTGCTCGGTTTTGGGAGACATCGACTGCGACCGGCTCTCATAATGGTCCGGAAAAAATACTCTCGATGAATTGCCGACCTGACAGCCAAGCAAAAAACTCAACGGCGCGGGCTCGAATGAGCAGCGCGTCAACCGGCGACGTCGCTTTCCAGCCAGGCGATGAACGCTTCCAGAGGCATCGGTCGGGCGATGTAATATCCCTGCACGCAGTCAACGCCACGCGCGCCTAGCCACTCGAATTCGGCGTGGGTTTCGACGCCCTCGGCAACAATGCTGAGTCCCAAACCATGCCCCAGCGTGATAAGGGCACTGCAGATGGACGCATTGCGTGGGTCGCTGTGCACGTTCTGAACGAAGCTCCTGTCGATCTTGAGATGATCCAGTGGCAGGTCACGCAGGTAGCTCATGCTGGAGAATCCGGTGCCGAAATCGTCTATTGAAACGCAGACACCATCCCGACGAAGTTCCTCCATCGTTGCCTGTGCCATCTCAGGACGCTGGAGCATCGCGCTTTCGGTCAATTCCACATGCAGGGCGCCACGTGGCAGGTGGTGGCGCGCGTGCGCATCACGCAGCGTGCTCGAAACGGTGCCGGACATGAACTGCACGGCGGACACATTAATGGCCATGGCGATATCGTCGTGGCCGCGCATTCCCAGCGCTTTACGCGCGCTTGCCGCTGCGTCAATCACCCATCTGCCAAGTGGCACGATCAGCCCCGATTCCTCGCATAGCGGAATGAAGGTGGCCGGAGAGACATAACCGCCCTCGGTACGCCACCGCAGCAGTGCTTCGGCGACGATGGTTTTCCCATCGCGCATCCGTTTGATTGGCTGGAAGAATAGCTCGAACTCCGCGTTGGCCAGCGCGCTGCGCAGCCGCTGCACGGTAGCCAGTCGGTCTGCTGCGCGCTCGGCCATGCGGGGTGAGTAGTGCATCGTGGAGAGGTTCTGTGTGCGCGCCTCGAACGCTGCCAGTGCGGCGTGAGCGGCAACCTGTTCGGCCTGCTCGTTGGGTTGCTGGAAGGCAATGCCGATCCAGGCCTCCACGCGATGCACGCCGGTGTCAGATTCGATGGAATCGGTAAAGGTTTCGACTAACGCGTCTACTAGGTCGCTCCAATCCTCGCCCTGCGTGAACGCCAGCACGAAAACATCAGATGGAGCATAAGCCAAGTGACCGTGGCCTTCGGATATCTGTTGCAGGCGGTTGGCTACGCTGTGGATAAGGGCCTCGCGGGTCCTTCGCCCGAAGGTCGATGACATTAGCTCCAAATCACGCAGCTGGATGTGAATTATGGCGTAGGGCCCGCTACAGGCCTCTCCGCTGTGGCCTGCATCCACACGTTCCAGCAGCGTACGCAGGTGCAGCAGTCCTGTACTTTCTTCGTGTGAGGCCCGCCATTTTAGATCTGCCTCATAGGCGACGCGCTCACTTACATCTTCAGCCAGCACGAGTCGTGCATCACGTCCATTAAAGTGGATACTACTGCTGTGGACGCGAACGTGTATGCGACGGCGATCGCGGGTCATGTGTAGCCAGATAGGGGTAGTGTCACGAGGCTCGGACGGATCATCGACGGAGTCCTGCACCGCAGCTGCCTCCACGGAGGGCCGAATCTGGAGAATAGTCATTTCCAGGAATTCGTCGCGTGTGTATCCGTAGCGCTGGACCGCTGCCGCATTTACTGCCAGAAAACGCAGAGACTGAATGTCGAACACCCAGAAAGGAAGCGGATTGCGCTCAAACAGTTCGCGGAACTGTGATTCGGCCCGCTCTAGCTCGTTCTGCTGCAGTCGGCGCTCCGTTATGTCCACTATCGTGCCAGTCATGCGCAGCACAGTATCGTGGGCCCACACGGGGGCGCCGCGTGCGCTGATCCAGCGCTGTTGCCCATCGGGTAGCACGATCCGGTATTCGGCATGGAAGGGACCACGAGCTTCCCACGCGTGCGCGAATGCATGTTCTACCCATGGCCGATCCGCTTCATGCATGCGATTGAAGAATTCCTTCAGCGGGAGCAGGCCTTCGATGCGCGGGAAGCCAAACAACTCTGCCGCATGCGCGGATGCCCGCACCTGATCGCTGGCGGCATTCATTGCCCAGACTCCTGCATTTGAGGCTTCTTGCGCCTTGCCCAGCCAGTCCGCTTGATGCTGTAGCTCAACATGAACGTTGTGACGAGCTACCTCGGACGCAGCCGTCCGCCGCATCAGGTAGAACATGCCCCACCAGTACAACAACAACAGCGACACTGAAAGCACGGCGTAGTTTTTCCAGGGATTCATCACCTCGTTCCTAGAGAGGGCAGCAACCACGACAAACGCGTATCCGCTGTCCGATGACAGGCTGATCAGGCGCTGGCCATCATCGACTGCATGCAATCGTGAGGGCTCGCCCTCTAAGTCGCTGAGGTGGCTCGCGTAATTCGGGCTTGCACCTTGGTGGGCAAGGACGACACCGTCGGGCTTCATGATGGCAGTGCCACCGTGTTTGCCAACGTCGATGCCTGCCAGCATTGACTGCAACTCCGAAGTGCGTAACCGCGCCACCAGCGTGTTCCCCTGCGGGGTACGCACCACCAATTGCACCACGGGCTGCGACCGGCCCTGATGTACCAATGCGCCCACACCCAACTGCCCGGGCTGGAGTGAAGGCAGCATTACGGCTGGTATGTCCGTCGGCGCGTTCATGCCGCCATAGAGCAGGCGCCCGTCCGCCCTCAATAGGTCAATGCCCTGGAGCTCACCATTGCGTGAAATTACACCGCGGATGATTTCTGGAAGATCCCAGCTGGCAGGGTGGGTCGCGTAGCCGTCCGCCTCCACAGCCATGCCGTTCAATGCTCTTTCCAGGTTACGTATTTCGTAGCGCAGCAGCCGGTCCACGCCCTGCGCTATCGCCACACTTTGGTGCCGCGCGGCCAGCAGACGCGCTGAGCGATCGTGGAGAAGGGTTGACATCAGGCCTGCACTGAGCAATAGACCCAGCAATGTTCCCATCCATCGCATCACCGAAGTGGAACGGACCGCTGCTATGGAGCCTACTGTCATCAATCCCCCGATTCAGCGAATGAGTCGCCGTCCGCCCGTGCACAGGCCAAATGCGACGTTGAAGGATATCGTTACCGCTACACCGTGAGCTAGGCGGCAATCACAATCTAATCGGTGAACGCGCTTCTGTGGATGCATGAGGACCGTTGGCCCAGCCTGCAGGCTGCTTTAAATGCGCCGACACGAATGTCCTTCACCGTTCGTGCGGGGCGCTGCCAAATGAGATTCCCTGTCATCAGGTCCACTCCGGATAGTGTCCCCCATGGCGGCGCTATGAAAGGAATGCCCAACAGCGAGTTCACGTCCAATCCCTGGGCCGCATACGGAGCGCCGAGTTGCGGTTGCAGGCGGGCGTGTATGGGTTTCTGTTTAGACGGGACTTTGAATCGCCCTCATTTTTGTGGGCGGACAGAGGTCTGGAGCACGTCCGCTCCTGGTCGCAGGGGCGTCATGCGACCCATAGCAGACATACGCTGCTTGGAAACAACTGAGCGATTCACTTACACATAATTCTGCGCACGCCCTCGCAAGCCTGGTCGGGCGGCTTGCTTTGCTGGTTCTCGCGATGCCACTAGGCGCCAGGGCTTTAGAGCCTTTCCTACATTTCTTGCTTTAGATCAGGCTGGAGACGGCCAATTTGGAGGGGGGCAATCGTCACTTCCTCTGTGCATGTGCGGTTGGTCCCGATACACCTCCGCTGAGATGGATGTTTAAGGCGCCGCAGGTTGTTAAAGGTGGTACGTGGACACCTCGGGGGGGGGGGCAGTGCAGGGGTAAGTTTCCCATGCGTGATGCTCGTCTCGAATGGGGAATTTTCTAATTTTTGTTTCTATTTCATGGAGTTACATAGTTTCTTCGCGCTACCCATGACGTGTTTGCCAGTTCTTCGACTTGTGCTTGTCTTTTGTCCAAGGTATAGATTCGACATCTTCATTGTCCTGATTGGGCTGGGAAGCAAGACATGGATGTCGATGGTTCGCCCAATGTGGTCGTGCCTCTGCCGCTGCATGGGCCACAGCCTGACTATGGTCTGCGTGGACTGGTGCTGCTGGCACAGTTCCACGGTATAGCGGCCGACGAGCAGCAGTTAACCCATGATTTTGGCCGCGGCGGTGAGGCGTTCGACGAGAGCACCCTGCTGCTGGCGGCCAAACAGCTTGGCTTAAAGGCCAAATTCCATCTTCACCCGGCTTCCCGTATCGGGAGCACCAACCTCCCGGCACTCGCGTGGGGCATGGAGGAAGAACCGCCCTTCGTGGTGGCCAAAGTCTCGCACGATGGCACGCAGATACTGATCCACGATCTGGTCGAACGCCGTCCAAAAGCGTTGACGCGTGACGAGTTCGAAGCTCGCTATGCCGGGCGTCTGTTGCAGGTTGCCTCGCGCGCGTCAGTGCTCGGGGAGCTGGCCAAGTTCGATTTCACTTGGTTCGTCCCGGCTGTGGTCAAGTACCGCAAGCTGTTGACCGAGGTTTTCGTCGTCTCACTGTTCATACAGCTTTTCGCGCTGGTCACGCCGTTGTTCTACCAGGTTGTGATGGACAAGGTGCTGGTGCATCACGCGATGACTACCTTGCACGTTATCGCCATCGGTCTGATCGCAATGGCAGTGTTCGACGTGGTGATGAATGGCCTGCGTACTTATGTGTTCGCCCACACCACCAGCAAGATCGATGTGGAATTGGGCGCGCGTTTGTTCCGCCATGTGCTCAACCTACCGTTGGCCTACTTCGAATCGCGGCGTGTAGGCGACACCATCGCCCGCGTGCGCGAGTTGGAGAACATCCGCCAGTTCTTGACCGGGCAGGCACTGACCTCGGTGCTTGACCTGCTGTTCACTGTGGTCTTCCTTGCGGTGATGTTCTGGTACAGCGGCTGGCTGACCTTGGTCGTGGTGCTGTCTCTCCCCGTCTATGCACTAATCTCCGGCGGCATCACGCCAGTACTGCGTAAGCGCCTGGACGAGAAGTTCGCACGCGGTGCCGACAACCAAGCTTTCCTGGTGGAAACGGTCAGTGGTATCGGCACGGTCAAGGCCACGGCGGTTTCGCCGCGCATGATCCGTACCTGGGACAACCAACTGGCCGGGTACGTGGGCGCCAGCTTCCGCGTCACCAAGATCGCAACACTGGGTCAGCAAGGCGTGCAGTTGACCCAGAAGGTGGTCAGTGTCGCCATCCTGTACTTCGGTGCCAAGCTGGTCATCGAGAACAAACTAACACTTGGCCAGTTGATCGCTTTCAACATGCTGTCAGGGCAAGTCGCCGCACCGATTATCCGGCTGGCACAGCTCTGGCAGGACTTTCAGCAAGTGGGAATCTCGGTAGAACGCCTTGGTGACATCCTCAACACCAAGACCGAAGTTCCAGGGAGTCGTTTGGCATTGCCGCCCATCCACGGGCGGGTAACTTTCGAGCGGGTTACTTTTCGGTACCGACCCGATGCTCCCGAGATTCTGCGTAGCATTGATCTGGACATTCAGGCGGGTGAGGTCATCGGCATCGTTGGTCGCTCCGGATCCGGTAAGAGCACCCTAACCAAGTTGGTGCAGCGGCTGTACGCCCCCGAGCGCGGCCGGGTATTAGTAGACGGGCAGGACCTAGCCGTGGCCGATCCGGCCTGGCTGCGCCGCCAGTTGGGCGTGGTGTTGCAGGAGAACTTCCTGTTCAACCGATCCGTCCGTGAGAACATTGCGCTGGCCGAGCCGGGCATGCCGTTGGAACGGGTTATTCGCGCCGCTAAGCTGGCCGGTGCGCACGATTTCATCATGGAACTGCCCGAGGGCTACGACACCAAGGTGGGCGAGCATGGTGCGGGGCTTTCCGGCGGCCAACGTCAACGTGTCGCCATCGCCCGTGCGCTTATCGCCGATCCCCGTATTCTGATCTTCGATGAGGCGACCAGTGCGTTGGACTACGAGTCCGAACACGCGGTCATGTCCAACATGCGCGCCATCTGCAAGGGACGCACGGTGCTCATCATTGCTCATCGCCTCTCCACCGTGCGTCATGCCAACCGCATCGTGGTGGTGGAGAAGGGGGAGATCGTCGAAGCCGGCAACCATGAAGCCCTGTTGGCGCGACCCGATGGCTATTACGCACATCTGCACCGCCTGCAACAAGGAGGTACGGCTTCATGAGGCATGTCTTGCAAGGCGTGGGGGACTTCCTACGACGTTACACCGCGATCTTTCGTGCCGTATGGTCGGAGCGGAAGTCACTGGATTCACCGTCACGCACACAGGACGAAATCGCCTTTCTGCCAGCACACCTGGAACTGACGGAAACCCCAGTTTCCCCTGCGGCACGCTGGACTCTGCGCATCATTGTCAGCTTCTTTTGTATTGCGCTGCTGTGGGCATGTATCGGCAAGGTGGACGTGGTGGCCGTCGCCCCCGGCAAGACTGTCGTGGGGGGGCGAACCAAGGTGATCCAGTCGATGGAAACAGCCGTGGTCCGCCGCATCTTGGTCCGCGACGGCCAAGTCGTGAAACGGGGGGAAGTTCTGGTCGAGCTAGATGCCACGGCCACCGGTGCGGATGCCCAGCAGGCAGGCGATGCACTGGTTGCGGCAAAGCTGGCCGAATTGCGCCAAACCGCCATGATGCAATCGCTGGACACCGGCATGCTGCCGGTTTTACCGGATGACCCGTCTGTACCTTCTCCGCGCTTGCGAGCAGCGGGGGACTTGGCCAACAGTGAGTTTGCTGAATATCAGGCAAGGCGCCAGAACTTGCTTGCGGCCATAGCCCAGCGTGAAGCACAAGCCAACACCGTACGCTCACAGATCGGACCGATGGAGCAGAGTCTGGCTATCTCGCGCGAGCGGGTAGCCGACTTGAAGCGACTACTGGGTGGGCAATACGTCAGCCGTCATGAATACCTCGCCCGTCAGCAGGAAATGGTCGAGTTAGAGCGAGCACTGGCTGCCCAAAGGGCTGCTTTGCTGGAAACTCGCTCTGCTTTGGTCGGTGCACGCGAAGAGTTGCGCGTGCTCGAGGCTGATACCCGCCAGCAAACCCTAGATGGTTTGCGCCAGGCCCGCGAGCAGGTTGGGCAGTATGCGCCGCAGGTAACGAAGGCCAAGCAGCGCGATCAACTCATGCTGCTACGGGCGCCTGTAGACGGCACGGTGCAACAGTTGGTGATTCATACCAATGGCGGTGTTGTGACGCCAGCTCAGGCTCTGATGGCGGTAGTACCGAATCAGGAATCGCTGGAAGTGGAGGCAACGATATTGAATAAGGACATTGGCTTCATCAAGCGGGGGCAACCGGTGACACTCAAGGTGGAAAGCTTCCCCTACACCCGCTATGGCTATCTAGAAGGCATCGTGGAAACGGTCTCACACGATGCCGCGCAGGACGAAAACCTTGGACTAGTCTTTCCGGCACGGATCAAGCTGGCAGATGCGGGTCTGGTGATTGACGGTGTCGAAGCAACGCTGACGCCGGGCATGACGCTGAGCGCGGAGATCAAGACCGGCAAGCGGCGGGTGATCGATTACCTGCTTAGTCCTCTAAAACGGCATGGTGTTGAGGCAATGCGAGAACGATGAGCGAAACGGTTGCAGGCGCTATTCGCTACAAGCTAATTCCTTGCCGCTTAGCTGTGGGATTGGCGAAATCTAGTATTTCTAATATTGCTAATCGGGAGAGTTGGTGAAATTTCCTTACTTAAACATAGCGATCTGGTGGCAGAGTGTTGCCGCTATTTCAATTTTTCTTTCTGGTTGCGGGGGGCGTATGAGTGAAGAAGTAAACCTTAATGAGCCCGTTAGGTATATGCTTGCGGGAAAGAAATATGAGGTTCCTCTCGGATATCACTATGATGATTTCTTGAAGAGGAAAAATAGGTGGCCAAATCCAAAGGATGAATTCACTGGGGCGGGGGGTATATCCATAACTGGTTTGATCCCGGGGGTAAGGCCGTATGATGAGTCGGTTCGGGCGGAGTTTGAGCGGCTTGGGCACGGCAACAAGATATCAATAATAATAAGCCCAAGAATTAGCTTATACCCAAGCGATGAGTATGTTCAGCGCATGAGGGGTATGAATAGGTTAGACCTTCTTCCCAGTGATCTGAATGGACTTGCGCACTACTGGGATAACCAAGGAGCGAGCGACAAAAGTAAGGGCGCTGACCTCTATATCAAGGAGGGCGATGGCGAGTATTTCAGGTTGCAATGTCCGCGGGTAGGGGGTCCCTCTCCTTCATGCACCGTCATGACGGTAACCAATAGCGGTTTGCAGGTCGAGTATGTTTTTTCCATTTCTCATCTGAGGTCGTGGAGGGAGATAGATGATGATGTCGCTAAGTCAATTGAAAGTTTTATGGTCAAGTGATCACATAAAGTAATCATTGCATATAGGGGATGGATCATGGCGATTCCGGCTCACAATCTGAATAGTGCGCAACTGAGTACCTTGAGGTCGCTTCAGCAGCAAGGAAACTATGCGGAGGCTTGGCGGCAGCTGTCGAAGTGGGGTGATACATACGCTGACGACGCAGCCAATGTGACTGGGGCGCCCTCTGATTTTTATGGGGAATTCATGAATGAGATGGTCCGCCAGCACTGGGAAAATACCGCTGGCGAATCGGCTTACAGCCAATACTTCGATAGCGTTGCGTCGATGCATCTCAATAATTACCTGACGGTAATGGAAAATACTGGTGGATGGCCCACGTCGGAACAAATTGAAGGTAGCTATCGACAATCCGTCGAATTTTACGGGCTACCACCTTCGACCGCTTTTGATGGTGTTTTTACACAATCTGTCGGCACAGTAACGGGTGGGGATTATGATTGGCCACATGCGCTAGATATGGATCCGGATAGAATCGTTCCTTCCGATGTTTTTGATGACATTGGATTCGTTGAGGCATCACAGACACTGGCCGAGACGATATATGACACGATTGCCGAATTCGTGAAGCGAGGGTGGGAGTGGGCCCAAGAGGTTATTAAGTATGCCACGGATGCAGTTTTGGATTTGCTGGATGATGTGCGTCGAGCTGCACTAGAAAAGCTTAGGGAGTTAACTGATTCGATAAGAGATACCATCGAGGACGTATACGACTCGGTTCGCGATTTGTTCGACAATGCAAAAAAGTTCATTCCGCGCAGAGATCCGCTTGTGCTGGACCTGGACGGGGACGGCATCGAAACCGTAGCTGCAACAGGGGCTGTTCTCTTCGATCATGATGGTGATGGAATAAGAAGCGGCACGGGTTGGATCGCTCGCGATGACGGAATGTTAGTGCTCGATCGCAACGGCAATGGATTGATAGACAACGGTGGTGAGTTGTTCGGTGCAGACACCGTTTTGTCTGACGATAGTAAGGCCGCTTCAGGTTTTGCTGCGCTGGCGGACTTGGACAGTAACGAAGACGGCGTCTTTGACGCTGGCGACTCTGAGTTCGCTGACGTCCGGGTTTGGAGGGATCTGAATCAGGACGGCATTTCTCAAGCGGGAGAGCTATTCACGCTTGACCAACTAGGCATCGCGTCCATTAACTTGACTCCCTCCACAACGGTCGATCTAGACCTAGGCAATGGGAATGTGGTCGATAACCGCGGAACGTTCACCCGCGCAGATGGTACGACTGGTTTGGCGGGTGATCTGTTGCTGGCAATGAGCCACTTTTTCAGCGACTTCACTGGGGCGCTGGAACCCGTAGCTGTGACAGATGAAGCTAAGCGGATTCCTGGCCTGAAGGGCAGTGGGGCCGTTCGCGACTTGGTGGAAGCTGCGAGTCTGTCTGGCAACCTCCTCTCTGCAGTTGAAGCATTGGAGATTGGGGTTTCTCGCAATGCCATGCGGGACCAACTCGATACGATCGTTTCGTTGTGGGCTGGCACTTCTACTATGCAGAGCAGCGAGGAGGTGCTGGAGGCCTCCGGCTCAGTCGCGCGCACTATTTACTACCACGGCGCAATTCCAGCAACTGTAATTGCTCAAGGTGAAGTGGCGGTCGAAGCGTGGAAGCAGCAGCAGCACGCCGATCTGGCACCCATTATTGCCATTATCGAGAAGTTTAACGGCTCCAGTCTTATCAGCTTCCAGAGCGATCGTGTATCTACCGGCGGTAATACCTATCTCTGGAAGACCGTGGCTCACGCAGGTGGCAGCACGGAACAGATGATGAGTATCGTACTCCAGCAGGAGCAGATCAGTGCGCTGTTGGAGGCTTATGCCGATCTCAAGGAGTCCGTCTATGCGAGACTGGTGCTGGGTACCCGACTAGGTGCCTATATGGGCAGTCTTAATTTGCAGCTCGCCGATGGTGAACTGCAGGTCGATTTTTCGGCTTTCACTGCCATGTTGAACGGCAAGCGACAGATTAACTTGGGCGAGGCTCTCCAGGACCTAGTTGATCTCTATCGTTATGGAGGAAACCTTCTTGGTTCGGCGGGCTGGAATGGTGCCGAAGTTCTCGCCAGCTGGATCTCCGATGCCGTAACGACTCACGAAGGACTACAGGCGCTGGCGTTTGCGGGCATCGATCTGGCAACGGGGAGCCTGACTGGCACCAGCGGAAATGACGTGCTGTGGGGCAATGGGAGTGGCAATGCCCTGCGAGGAGGTGCTGGCGGTGATCTATTGATAGGTAATGCTGGCAACGATTCACTTTCAGGTGAGAGCGGGCGAGACATCCTTCTGGGCGGTCTTGGCTCCGACACACTCAACGGTGGGGCGGGTGATGACCGTCTTATCGGTGGATTGGGTAACGACAACCTGACTGGTGGTGATGGCTCGGACGTCTACGTTTACGAACTGGGCGACGGTCAGGATACGATCAACAACTACGATGTTAGCGCGGGCAGGTTCGATGTTCTTTTGCTAGGTGACGGCATTAGCCCGAATGGCGTTACCGCGACGCGCCTAAGCAACAATCTGATCCTGTCCATCAATGGGACCACTGACCGGATTACGGTCAGCAACTACTTTACATCCGATGGTGCGGGCGGGTATCAACTCGATCAGATCCGTTTCGCGGATGGCACCGTTTGGACGGTCGACGTCCTCAAGCCGATGGTGCAGATACCGACGGAAGGCAATGACAACCTGTATGGGTACGCTGGCAATGACACGCTGGCAGGGCTCGCGGGCAATGACAATGTTTTCGGAAACGGCGGTGACGATCTTTTAGAAGGCGGCCTCGGCAACGATACCTTGTCGGGAGGTGCCGGATCGGACACCTATGTCTTCAATGCCGGTGATGGTCAGGACACCATCGACAATTACGATGCCAGCATTGGCCGTTTCGATGTGTTGCAGTTTGGCGAAGACATCGAGGCAACGAACGTCACCGTGCGCCGCTCCGGCACGAATCTGGTGCTGACGTTTGCCGGCAGTAACGACAAGGTGACGATCAGCAATTACTTCAATGGCGACGCCGCAGGCGGTTACCAGTTGAACGAAATCCAGTTCGCCGACGGCACAGCGTGGAACGTGGCGGACATCAAAGCGGCGGTGCTGGTACCCACCGAAAACGCGGATAACCTGTATGGGTATGCCAGCGATGACACCATCGCTGCGCTTGGTGGCAACGACACGGTGTACGGCTATGGTGGTAATGACCGTCTCATTGGTGGCTTGGGCAACGACACGTTGGATGGCGGAGAAGGGTCGGATATTTACGTATTCAACCTTGGTGATGGCCAAGACACCATCCAGAACTACGACTCCTCTGCCAGCCGTGTGGATGCCATCGAGTTCGGCGTGGGTATCGAGCCAGAAAACGTTCTGGCCAGACGTGATGGTCAGAGCCTGGTGCTGACCATCAATGGCACCGATGACAAGATAACGGTATCCAATTACTTCTTACAGGATGCGGCCAGCCATTACAGGCTTGAAGAAGTCCGGTTCGTCGATGGCACGGCCTGGAATATCGAACTGGTCAAGGCCCTGGTGCAGGTGCCGACCGAAGGGGCCGACAAGATTTACGGCTACGAGATCAACGACACCCTGATCGGCGGAGGCGGAAACGACACGCTTTATGGTAACGGCGGCAATGACGCGCTGACAGGCGGTGCGGGCAACGATGCACTGGATGGAGGTACTGGCTCGGATACCTACCTCTTCGACGTGGGTGATGGACAGGACACGATCAACAATTACGATTCCGGTAGTGGCCGGGTTGATGTGCTTTTGTTCGGTCCAAACGTCGATCCAGCCAACGTCACGGTTCGGCGCATCAACAACCATTTGGTGCTGACGATCAATGGCACTGATGACAAGGTGACGATCTCCAATTACTTCATCTCGGATGCCGCGGGCGGTTATCAGCTTGATGAAATCCGGTTCGCTGGAGCGCCAGGTACGGTCTGGGACGTGAATGCCATCAAGGCACTGGTACTGGTCCCCACTAGCGGAAACGACACCTTGCAAGGGTATGCATCCGCTGACGTAATTGCCGGTGGCGTGGGCAATGACACCATTTCCGGCAACGCCGGCAATGATGTGCTGGAGGGTGAAGCCGGCAACGACACACTGTCCGGTGGAGAAGGAAATGATTCGCTGTTGGGCGGTGAAGGTGACGATACGCTCAAGGGCGATGCCGGAGATGATGTGCTTCACGGCGGCGCGGGCAATGACAACCTCAACGGCGGCATCGGCTCGGATACCTACCTCTTCAATGTGGGGGATGGTAGAGACACCATCAGCAACTACGATGCCAGTGATGGTCGTGTCGATGTGTTGCAATTCGGGCAAGGCATCCTGCCGGAAGACGTGTTCGCACGCCGAATCAACGATGATTTGGTGCTGACTTTTACGGGTAGCGAAGACAAGGTCATGGTTTCCAATTACTTTGCAAACGATGCCGCTGGAAACTACCAGCTTGACCAAGTCCGCTTTGCCGACGATACAGTTTGGGATGTGGAAGCGGTCAAGGCGCTGGTGCTGTTGCCAACCTCAGGAAAAGACACGCTTTTGGGTTATGCCAGCGATGACACCATCATCGGCGGTGAGGGCGACGACACCCTGTATGGCAATGCTGGCAACGACACCTTGCAAGGTCAGGATGGCAACGACACGATCTTCGGCGGCTTGGGCAATGACACGATCAGCGGTGGTGTTGGCATCGACACGCTTCAAGGTGATGAGGGTGACGACGTGCTGGACGGCGGTGTTGGCAGCGACATCCTGCGAGGCGGTGCCGGTGATGACAATTTGATCGGCGGGCTGGGCAACGACCAACTTGAAGGTGGTGAGGGCGATGACCACTACCACTTCGCGGTTGGCGATGGTCAGGACATCCTCAATGACACCCAAGGGCTAAGCACGATTCATCTTTCGGGCGTGTCGGCAGGCGATGTTTACTTACGTCGTGATGGTACGGCGTTGCTGTTGTGCTTCGTGGGGTCTTCGACTGACCAGATTCGTTTGGTCAGCTTCTTCGATGCGAACACCCAGTTAGCCTTGCGCGGCTTGGTCATCGACATTGGTGATGGAGCGCCATGGATATTGGATGCTGCAGCGGTTGATGCAAAGACATTGCTGGGCACCTTGCTGGATGACGTGATCGACGGCAACACGCTGGACAACACCATCAATGGGCAGACTGGCAATGACACCGTCCGGGCCGGTAGCGGCGCGGACATGCTGGATGGCGGTGCGGGCGATGATGCCCTGTACGGTCAGGACGGCGACGACATCTTGATCGGTGGCCAGGGCAATGACTTGCTCGATGGCGGTACCGGTGCCGACCAGCTTTCCGGTGGTGCCGGCGACGACATCTATGTGGTCGATGACGCCGGCGACGTGGTGGGGGAAGTGGCTGATGGCGGCATTGACCTGGTGCGCAGCAGCGTCAGTTTCGCCCTGCCCGACCACGTCGAGAAGATTGAGCTGACCGGAACTGCAGACATCAACGCGACCGGCAATGCCTTGGACAATACGCTTACAGGCAATGCTGGCAATAACCACTTGCAGGGATTGGATGGCAACGACACGCTCATGGGCGGTGCCGGTGAAGATTGGCTGCAAGGCGGCAACGGCAATGACGTGCTGAATGGAGGCGAGGGGGCTGATCTACTGGACGGCGGCGCAGGCAATGACGTGCTCGATGGCAGTTTCGGCATAGACCAGTTGGTCGGCGGTTCGGGTGATGACCTCTACCGCGTGGACGACAGTGCGGACGTAGTGATCGAACTGGCCGGGGGAGGCACGGATACGGTGCAGTCCAGCGCGTACAGCTACAAGTTGTCGGACAACATCGAGAACTTGATATTGGTGGACTATGCCTATGAAGGCGTCGCCGGTGCCGGCAGCCAGGCCTTGACCGGCAACCAGCACGGTAACCGATTGGATGGTGGGGCGGGTGCCGACAACTTGATCGGCGGCTTGGGCGATGACACCTACGTGGTGGACAATGTGGGGGATGTGGTTGTTGAGCTGGCCAATGAAGGCACCGATACGGTGGAATCCAGCATCAGTTACACCTTGGGCGAGACCCTGGAGAATCTGACGCTACTTGGCACAGCGGATCTCAATGCAACCGGCAATGCGGGCGAGAACCTGATTCGGGGCAACGCCGGCTACAACCGCATCGAAGGTGGTGCTGGGGCCGATGTGATGTATGGCGGTGCGGGCGATGACTACTACGTGGCCGTGTCTGCCGAAGACAGCGTGCACGAGTACGCAGACGAAGGCATTGACACGATCGAGCGCGTGTTCGAGACCAATCTGGTGCTGGAGGGTAACGTTGAGAATCTGATTCTGGGCAGCGGCGTGACCACCGGCAACGGCAACGCGTTGAACAACGTCATCACCGGCAACGCGGGCAATAATAGCCTGGGTGGCTGGGACGGTGACGACACGTTGTACGGTCTGGATGGAGACGACAATCTGTTCGGTGGCAACGGTGTCGACACGCTGTACGGCGGTGTGGGCAATGACTATCTCGATGGTGGTGCAGGCGTCGACCACATGGAGGGTGGAACAGGCGATGACAACTATATCGTCAACCATGCCGATGACGTGATCGTCGAAGCGGCCAACGCCGGTACGGATCAGGTGCAGGCATCGGCCTCGTATGTGTTGTCGGAAAACCTGGAGAACCTGTTCCTCACCGGCAGTGTTGCCATCAGCGGCACTGGCAATGCACTTGATAATTACATCGCTGGCAATAGCGCGGCCAACTTGATTAACGGCGGTGCAGGTAACGACACGCTAGTGGGTGGCGGCGATAATGACACCTTGATAGGTGGCACGGGCGATGACAAATACATCTTCGATGCCACGTCAGGCAGCGATGTCATCGACAACAGTGATGGTGGCTTTGACGGTGTTTTCTTCACCAATGGTATTACGCGGGAGCGGCTGTCCTTTGGTCGTGATGGGGATGATCTGGTCATCTTCATTGATGCTGCCTCGACGCCGGCAGTTCGCGTGCTTGATCACTTCCTCGGTGGCAATTCAGCAATCGACTACGTGCAGCCGGATGGCGGCTTCTACCTCACCACGGCTCAAATCAACCAGCTTGTGGCAGGGGGGAGTACTGGTGGCGAGTATGATCAAGTCATCGAGGGTACGTCTGCTGCGGAGCAATTGGTGGGCAGCTCCGGCAAGGACCTGATCAAGGGGCTGGCTGGTAATGACCAGTTGTTCGGCATGGGTGGAAACGACACTCTGCAGGGCGGCGATGGCAATGATTACCTGTCCGGTGGTAATGGCAGCGGCTCTGGTTCGGGCGATGATCGTCTGGAAGGTGGGGCTGGTGCGGATACGCTGGTTGGCGAGGATGGCGTCAACGCCCTGATCGGGGGGGCAGGCAACGACAACTACGTGTACGGCGGTGGCCAGGACACCATCGACAATACTGGTGGCGGTACCGATGGCGTGTTCTTCGACAGTGGGATCACTGCCAATGACTTGACGTTCTACCGTGATGGCGATGACCTGGTCATTACGGTGGATGGTAATGCCAGCGGGTTCGTACGTGTGACCGATCACTTCCTCGGGGGTGATATGGCGCTGGACTTCGTCCAGCCATCCAGTGGCAACATGCTCAACACCGCCGCGATCAATGCATTGGCTCAATCTGGTTATCCGGGTGGTGGTGATCCGGGCCCAGGTACCGGCAACCCGGGCGACGGCATAGATGAGGGTAATGACAACGACTACCCCAACGTCGTTACCGGCACCGCAAATGGTGAACAATTGCTGGGAAGTTCCGGTCGCGACCTGATCACGGGTATGGCAGGCAACGACACGATGTTCGGGTTCGGAGGCGACGACAAGTTGGTCGGTGGGGATGGTGACGATTACCTGTCCGGCGGAAACGGCAGCTACTCGGGTTCCGGTAGCGACATCCTCATGGGTGGCAACGGCAATGACACCCTGGTGGGCGAGGACGGCGATGACACGATGTTCGGCGGTGCCGGCGACGACAAGTATGTCTATGGCGGTGGTGCCGATGTCATTGATAACAGTGGCGGCGGTACCGATTGGCTGCTGTTCAACTCGGCCAGCAAGAGCATCAACCGCACCCGTCTGAGCTTCCATCAGGATGGCGATGATCTGGTCATCATGGTGGATGGCGATGCAGGCCAGCAGGTGCGCGTATACAAGCACTTCGATGCCAGCGGTGACTATGCAATCGACTATGTGCAGCCTGCCGACGGCTATGGCATTTCGGCAGCCAGTATCAATGCATTGCTCACGCCTTTGCCAAGCGTTCAGTCCATGTGGGCCCCGATGTCGCTGTCGGATGCATCCGTCATGAAGGTATTGCCTGATATGGACAGCTTGATGGGCGTACCTGCCAGCATGGAAGTACAGGGGGGCGGCATGGCGCGGGGTGGGAGCGGGGCAGGGGGATATGTGCCTCATCAGCTGATCGTTGACGATGAGGATGTGTTGAACTCCTCGCTTGGCATGGGTGCTCGGATAAACGGTCGTCCGGTCTTTGACTTGGTTTCATCAGGTCACTCTTCGGATCGGAGGGATCTACTGGCATCCATCACGCCCTGGTGGCCATTGAATTCGGATTGGGCAGCTTTGCCAGGACTGAAGGACGCAGCTGCCTGGCATGTGGAGGAGCAGTACGAGCAGCTCATGCCTTTGGAAATGGATCGGCAGGGTATGACTGCGAATGTGGACATGCCTGTGCCCGTAATGCGCGAGCAATCCATCACCCGATCTAGTGAACTACAGCAGTTGATCGATGCAATGGCAGGATATGGCGACATCGCGCAATCCGGGCAGGAGACTTCGAGCACCGAACCAGCATTCCTCGGTACAGAAGGCTCTGTGAACCAATCTTTCCACTTGCTTCATCGACATCAGGGAATGACTACATTTCAGATGATGTAAGCGGATGTGTAGATAGTACAGTTTGCAAAACAGAAGGCCCGGGGTCACGCTCAGGCCTTCTGTTCATAATGGCTCTGGTCATATCGGTGACGAGGGAGCGTGTGCAGATTTTTGTGGCAACGGGTTTCGAGTTACACAAAAATCTGCGCATGCCCTTAGATGGGACGTCCGAATTGGCGCGGACACGTAGAAGGAGCTGCTAGCGTGGCCCGCCAGTCAAAGAGGCGCGCAAATCGGCGCTGCGCTTTTCATTGGTCGGCTAACTGGATCTAGGGGATGGTGGTTGCTTATGGCAAGTTCAGCAAGAATTACACCTTGTGGATCGCAACCCTCGTCACAAGATCGAATGGGGGCATGCATGGGGGTATTGCGAATCGAATGAGTATTTGAATGCCATAATAATCAGTCGGATAGGTTGTAAATTTGAATCCCTCCGGGGCGCCAGATTGAAGTCCGGGCCAGTCCCAGGACAGCACAAACCCCGGAGAAATCCGGGGTTTGTGCTTTTCAGCCCTTCCAGAACGAGTAGTGGAACCGTTGCCGCCCGGATTCCTTGAAATAGTGCCGGGGCGTGACGCTGCGGTGGAAGCCTGCTGCCCTGCATGCGCTGGTTCCATCGACACCGGCGCAGCGCCAAGCCTGGCGGCAGGACGCTACGCGTTTCCGACGGTGACCATGTGCAGCCGCTTGCAGCGCTGCCGGAGTGGCACGCCCTCAGAGGTTGATGCGCACGCCAAGCTGGAATGCACGGCCCGGCAGGGGTGCGATGTATTTCAACGGTGAGTTGTGCGGACGTGCCTCCGCGTCGAGCAGGTTCGAGCCGTTGAGGAACACCTCGATCGCGCTTGCGTAGCCACCACGCGGCTGGAAACGGCGGCTTACCTGCATGTCCAGCATGTTGAAGCCATCCAGTGGCACTTCCTCGCTGACATTCTTCCCCAGGTACTTCTGCTTGTCGTAATAGGTGCTGGAGATGCCGGCCTTCCAGTCGCCTTTCTGCCAACCGATGTTTGCACCGTAGCGGTTGGTCGGCATGTTGGGCAGGTACTCACCGTCGTTGTGTGCACGCAGCGAATCCGGATGGTCCGCACGGTTCTTCACCAGGTCGGAGAACGCGGAGAGGTTCAGGCTGCCCCAGCGACCGAGTTCCAGCGTCTGCAAGACATCGACCTCGAAGCCCTTCACCGTGGTGTCGGTCTGCTTCCAGTACTTCAGCGGCAGGCGATTGGCGGTCTGCAGGCCGGAATACCCCTGATAGAGGTAATTCTCGTATTTCATGACGTAGGCGGTCGCGGAGATGTCGAAGCCGCGGTTGTTGAACAGCAGGGCGAATTCAACGTTCCTGGCGCGTTCGGGCTTCAGGTTCTGGTTGCCCTCTTCCTGGGTCATGACCGAATAGTGGGCGTTGCTGGCGTACAGCTCATTGACCTCCGGCGCCCGTTGCGACGACGCGTAGCGGGCCTTGGCGCTGACGTGGCTTCCGAGTTCGGCACGCGCCCCCAGGTTGTAGCTGTTGAGCGTGAACGACCTGTCCTCCAGCTTCGAGTTGGCCGAGTTGCGTGAGGTCTTGAAGGCGCTGCTGCGGATGTCATGATCCACGCGTTCGTGGCGGAACCCGGCATCGAAGGAGACCGCGGCGAAGTCGAGGCTCTTTTTCAGGAATACCGCATTGGTCACGCTCTGCACATCGGGCAGGTAGCGCAACGCGCCGCTGCCCACGATATCGCGCGTGCGCTGGATGAGCCCTAGCAAGCCGCTGAGCGGACCGGCGCGACGCTGTGCCAGCAGTGCTTCGGCCTGGTAGGTATCGAACTGGTACTCATTGGCCGTGCTTGTCCCCAGCTGTTCGGCCGAGGTATTGCTGATCTGCGACATGCGCAGGTCAGCGCTTTCAAACAGCGGGAACGGATCCTGCACGTTGGCCTGCAAGGCGTACTTGGTCTGTTTGAGTACGACGCCGACCGGGCGGCTCTGGCTGTGGTCGGCGCCGAAGGACAGGTTGTCCATCGAGAAGCCTGGCACCCCGTATTCGCTGTCCTTGGCGTCGATGCTGATGCCGACGTAGCCGCGGTCGAAGAAGTAGGTTGTACCGCCGGCAAGGTGGGTGTTGCGGAAGTAGCTGTTGCCCAACGTGCCGCGGTAATTCGGGGTGACATCGCGGTTGATTTTGTTCTGCACATACGAAGGCGTGCCCGCCACATAGTCCGGGTTTGCCGGGTTCACGTAGGTCTTGCCCTGCCAGACCGATGACGGCTGGTTGGTATAGAACGAGAAGCTGCCGTCCGCCCAGTCGGGGTTCTCGGTCATGAACTGGTCGATGTAGGGCTGCGAGGCCTTGTTGTAGACCTGCTGGATGCGGGCCTCCTTCTGGCAGCTGTCGGCCAGGCCGCTGTTGACCCCGCCGCCGGCCGGGAACAGCTGGCTGTCACAGACACTGGCCTTGCTGTTGCTGGGGATGTCGTAGTGCGAGATGCGCTGGTGCGACATCTGCAGGTTGGTCGAGAAGTTGCGCTGGTTGTTGAAGTTCATCCGGAAGCCCTGCGCATCGGCGGCGTTGAAGCCCTGCCGGAGCACCAGCTCGATGTCCTGGTCCTTGTCCTCCATCTTGGTGGAGATGAGGCCGGAGTCGACATCGACGCTGCCGCCGATCGCGTTGCCGCCGTGACGGACGCTGTCCGATGACTTGTTGACGCTGACGCTGCGCACGAACAACGGATCGAAGGGAATGGCGATATCACCGCTGAGCGCGTTCATGCCGAGGATGGACTGGCCATCCTCCAGCACCTGCACGCGGTTGCCGGTCAGGCTGCGGATGACCGGCGCGCCGGCGTTCGGGCCGAAGGCGCTGTTCTGCACGCCTGGCACGCGTTCCAGCATGCCACCCAGGGTGCGGTTCTGCGCCAGGGTGTTCTCGACGACAACGATGCTGTCGATCCTTGAAGCTTTGTCTGCCCGGACCTTGACGGTGGGCAGGGTGGTGTCGTCTGCGGCGTAGGCGCTCTGGACAACGAGCAGCACGGCGGCCGCAAGTACGTGTTGACGCATGGATCATCCCCGTGAAAATTAGAATGTTATAACATATCTATACAGCGAAAGAGGAAGCCCCTTCGCTGCCTTACCGGAGGTGTGGCATCACGTGGTTGCGGCGCTTGCGCGTGGGATTGCTTGCTTTGCGTTGTCGACGCGGTCAGGGCAGCGGGCCAGATTCGAGGCGGCAGGCTCTTCTTCGCCTGCTACACCAACACGGCGGCAAAGCTCCTGGGCAGCCGAATGGCCGGATAAGCGGCACCATCGCCTGATCCCATGGCGTCCAAGCAAGTCCAGAATTCATACTAAGCCCGCAGAAATGCGGGCTTTTTTGTGCGCTTTGGTCCGAGCTTGTCCACGTACATCCAGCGGCTTTGGGGGTACAAGTGGGGGTACATTTCGGAGAATGGAGTTCAGCAAGGAGGATGTACCCCCAATGGGTGCTAAGCAATTGACAGATATGGCCGCGCGCAACGCGAAGGCAAAGGACAAGCCCTACAAGCTGGCGGTGACCCACCCCCGGAAAATTGGTGCAGGCTAAAGTAGAGACGTCGGCAGCATTGGGCCCCGTGACAAACGAGTATTCAGGCATGAAGAAGTCGCGTTTCACCGAGGAGCAAATTGCCTACGCGCTGAAGCAGGCAGAGCTGGGAACGGCAGTGGGCGAGAGCTGCAGGAAAATGGGTATTGCCGAGGCCACCTTCTACGTTTGGCATAAGAAGTACCGCGGGCTTTGGCGTAGCCGATCAATCGCAAACGTGTACATCCGCTATCGGCGAGGACAAGCAGCAACTTGAGCGCCAGGGCTGGAGAACGCGAGCGTCCACGCCCGCCGTTTGCATGACTGTTCTGCCCGCGCAACGACCGGGAAAGTCGAGGCAGTCGCCGCCGAGGCCTCGTGCTTATTGAACCACCGTGGCACCGCTGCGCGTGTCAGTACCTGCGCAGCGGTGCGCCAGCGCATCAATGGGCGGCGGCGACCGCCTTCACGTAGTGATCCACGGTATAGGCGTAAACAAAGTCACGAAACTCGCTGAGGTAGCGATCGGCCACGGCAGGTACCATCCAAGCTGCCTTACCACCACCGAATGAGCCTTCGCGCACCTGCCGCTCGAACTCTCGACTTTGCTCGATGCAGTGCGCCTTCGCTCCGACGGCGATGTCGGACGCTTGGAAGGCGGGCCGGACCGTTGCATGGGTCTGCGCATAACGCGCGTGGCATTCAAGCACAACGCGCGCGGCCGGTTCATCCTCGTAGCGGTCGGCCCCTTTCGCCGGCGCCGCGATGGCCGATGCCACCATGAGCAATAGGCTCCCTGGCAACTGATGTTTCATCCCAGCCTCCTTTTGTCAGTTCAGTCGCGGTCGGAATTGGCACTTTCCAACATGGCCTGGTACGGCCCGAGCGCCATCTGCTGGCGCCGCCGATCCAGGTTTTCCAGGTCGATGGTCGGTTGGAGTACATACTTTCCATTCTCCAGTCTCATCTGCGTTCCGTAGATCTGGGGCTGGTCGGACGCCAAGGCGACTCGGTCAGCGAGCATCGCATACTGTCGCCGTGACATCCTCCGCGTCTTCATCAACGGTTCGGCCAAGGCCAGTGCCCGCTTCTGGAACTCGGGATCCTCATCGGCGTGCTGCACGAGCAAGAACGCCGTGGAGACGCCATCGATTCCGACCATCTCCCGAGTGGGAAAGCCGACCTCATCAAATACTTGCTTGACCTGGCGCAAATTCTCTCTGTCAGCTTCTGTTATCTTCGCTTTCATCTCTTCGACCCGGACCGAATCGCCTTCAGCTTGGGCCTTGTTCAGCGCTTGGCGCAGCGACTGATCCGGATAGATCAGTTCGCCCAAGAGCCTGCGAATATCCGGTCGGACATAGACTGCCGATGGCTGTGACAAGCTTCCGTCGTAATCCATCGGTGATGGGCTACCTGTGCCGCCAGCCGATTCGGCGAGCTCCTCTTCCAAGGTAAGCAGACCATAGAAGTCGCGGAAGAACAGCATCGTGCCTTCCGACTTCACCGGCGGATCTGCAATCACCTTGCCATGGACGCGACGTTGCAGCGTGCCGTAGAGCTGGATGCCCTCGTGCGCGGCATAGACTTGGTCGGCGATCCGTGCATACGCCGCGGGACGAATGTCATCGCCCACCTGTTGATCCAGAAGCGCCAGCATGTACTTCTGGAACTCAAAGTCGAGGCCCGAGCGTTTCAACAAGCCGCCGCAGACCTCGATCGATGCCGCTCCCGAGGTGCGGTAGGTCGGCCATCCGTGCTTGATCAGCAGGGCCTTGAACTCATCAAGCTCGGCGCCGGTGAGTTGGCGGCCGTCGGAATCTTGCAGCAATGCGTCCAAGCGCTCGCCGATGTTGGCCGGATGGGCCGCACTTCCATCCAGACCGATATCGAATGTCGCCGCGCTTGCCTGGAAGCTCTGGGCAAGCAAGAAGATGAGGAACATGCCCATTCCCCTCCAGCGAAATTTGGCCAGAGTGTGCATCACACTGCTCCTATCGCATTTTCGGCTGTTGCGAACTCATTGTAAGCGTGCAGCCCCTGGTACTCGTCGGGATCACCGCCGCCCAGCAGCGCGGCCACATGCGCCGTAATGGGATAGCGCGTGTGAAACTCCACGAACAGGAAGGCACCGCCGGGATTGAGGTCGAGAAAGTAGAATTCGCCGGTCTCATCTACAACGAAATCGCTGCTGGCCAGTTGCAGCGAGAAATGATTAGTCAGCGACAGCATCGCCTTCACCATCGGCGCCGGCGCTTCCATCCTCGAAAAGGTGAGTTCGTCCGTCCCTTGGAACGGATGGAGGTCCGTCGTGCCCGCGGGAGTGTTAAGCCGACAGGCGAACACCTTGTCGCCCACGGCGACCACGCGCACGTCATAGGATTTCTGGATGCAGCGCTGATAGATCACCGGGCATGCCATGAGCGACTCATCGGATATGCCATCGATGTCGGCGGCCGTAATCGTGTTCGTGTAGGTCATCAAGCTGCCGCCGTCGGGCAGCTTCCAGGTATGGACATCGATGGGTTTGACTGCCACGGTCCTGTGTTGGTGGACGAACGCCCGGATCTCGTCCGGGTCCGAACTGATCAGCGTCTCAGGAAATTTAATACCCAGCTCGTAGCAGGCGTCCAACTGCTCCACCTTCATCTCACCGCGGATAGTTGAAGCGCGCGGGTTGAGGAAGTGGCAGCTGGAGCGCGACAGCCGTTCGATGACGTTGTCGAAATACTTACGGCCCTCATCGAACACATACTTCGAGTCCTCCTTTGCGACCTCGATCTGCGTACGGCTCGGCCAATGCACCCTGCGCAGCCAGGCAGCATCGACTTCTGTGCCTCGGATCCTTACCCGCGTAGGTGATTCGCAGCTTATGTTCACCGAGTAGCCACGCCCTTGGACCGCATCCCGGGTATCCCAGAAGCGTACCGTATGCCCTTTCTGCTCCAGGGACCAAGCCGTCAGCATGGCGTGCGTGTCTTCCGGTGGCGAAACAATGAGTACTGTTGTCATCCTGACAGCTCCCTCGTCTTTTTGGATATTTTCAACGCAAGAGGAGCGCGTTACGCGCTGACCCACCCCCGATTACCGGTGCATTTCAAAGTGGAAAACCCGGCGTTCTACGGCACCTTGGAGTTCGCTTGGGACCCGTGTTTCAGGGCGAATTCCTCCGGGGTTTTCCATCCTAGTGCACTGTGGGGACGTTCCTCGTTATAGAAGCGCCGCCACCCTTCGATCTTGCTCCGCGCGTCGGCCAGTGACAAGAACCAATGCTCATTCAGGCATTCCTGCCGAAGCCGGCCGTTGAAGCTTTCTACAAGCGCGTTGTCTGTCGGCGTGCCACGTCGTGAAAAATCCAGCTCCACGTTGGTTTCATAAGCCCAACGATCCATTACCTTTCCGGCGAACTCGCTACCGTTGTCTACCTTTACTGCGCTTGGCGATCCTCGCTGGGCTGCGAGCCTTGTCATTGCCTCGGCTACCTGTTCCCCGCGTAGCGACTGGTCCACGACGATGGCCAGACACTCATGCGTGAAGTGATCCGCAACACTCCTGCTGCTTGGGCAGCTGTCTGTGTTTCATCGAACATATGAAACCGCCACCCAAAGCGGACATCACGGGCGCCGACTCAGCGCCATTTCGTCGGCGATCCGGGTGATTCATCGGCGGCTTCTGTGACTTGGTCGCAAACGGGTTGCCACGCCACCCCCGCGGATGGCAGCTTGCAGCGGCGGTCACGTCGACCTGGAGCCCCGCATGACCCCCGTTGCCCTGTATTCGTCCGATCCGGCCCGCGGTTGGCTGCCCTGGGCTTGGCTGACGCCGATCCTGATGATCATGTTCAATGCGGTACCGATGATCGCGCTGGACGGGTGGATGCAGTCGCAGCATTGGTCGACGCCGCGCGGCGATCCGATCGGCCTCCCTGGCTTGTATGCGCTGCTGTGGATCGGCTTCGCGCCGACGCTGGCGATCGTGCTCGCCTGGGTACGCTTCGTCGAAGGGCGCTCGCTGGCGAGTATCGGGCTGACCGGTCCGGCGCCGCTGAAGACCTTCCTGGGCGGACTGGCCGTTGGATTCGGCACGATCGCGCTGGTCGCAGTCGCGATCTGGATGGCTGGTGGCATGCAGGCGGCGGGCTTTGGGCAGGCCTGGCAGTCGCCCGTCAGTCTGCTGCACATCGGTCTGCTGCTATTGAGTTTCATGTTCCAGGCGAGCGTGGAGGAAGTCATCTTCCGCGGCTGGATGCTGTCGGTGATGGCGCGCAAGACCAATGTAGCGGTGGCAGTGCTGCTGGTGTCGCTCGTTTTCTGCTTCCTGCATTTCAGTCCGCACCAGCCGCCCCGGGTCATGCTCGGCACGTTCCTGTTCTCGCTGTTCGCCTGCGCCTGGGCGCTGCGGACCGGCAACATCTGGGGCGTGATGGGCTGGCACGCGGGGTGGAACTGGTTGCTCGCCACCGGCTTCGAACTGCCCGTCACCGGCATCGATGCGCACTTGCCGGCGCTGCTGGTGGCGCTGCGCCCGCAAGGCCTCGACACCCTGAGCGGTGGCGCGGAAGGGCCGGAGGGCAGTTACCTGTGCAGCGTCTTCTTCGTCGCCGCGATCGCGTGGATCCAGTGGCGAAAGACGCGCGATGCTCAGGACTTCTCGCCGACCAGCAGGTGACGCCACTGCAGCGGCGGCATCGCTCCATCGTGATGCAAGTGCCACTACCGGCTGGAACCGAGACTGCCTTTGCTGAAGTGTCAACAAAGGGTGATCTGGCTTCCTCGATAAAACTCGACTAGGCCCACCGTCGGCTTACGTTTCGCGATGACTGCTCCTGGCAGGCAGCGGACGGTCACACTGCGCGAGTCTCCTTGGAAGATTTTTACGCAAAATAGCGTTGCTTCAGTCGGAGCGCGACATTCACCAGGATGATCAGCACCGGTACTTCGATCAGAGGGCCAATGACGGCGGCGAATGCGACGGGTGAGCCAATACCGAATGCAGCTACCGCCACAGCGATCGCAAGCTCGAAGTTGTTGCCAGCAGCTGTGAACGCGATTGCAATGGTGCGCGGATAGTCTTTGGCGATGAACTTGCCCATGAGGAAGCTCACGGTGAACTGGACCACGAAATAGATCGCCAGCGGAACAGCGATTCGCAAAACATCCCATGGGAGTTTGACCACATCGCCACCCTTCATGGCGAACATCACCGTGATCGTAAACAACAGGGCGACCAGGGTTATTGGGCCAATGGCAGGCAGGAATGTCAGCTCATACCAATGAAGCCCCTTCGATTTGGTCAACGCCCGGCGTACCAGATACCCGGCAGCGAACGGGATGCCCAGGTAGATCAGGACGGCCTCAGCAACTGGCCAGAATCCAACATTGAGTACGACTCCCTGCAACCCCAACGCAGGCGGCAACCAGGAGAGAAAGAACCAGGCATAGACGCTGAACAGCGCGATCTGGAACAGTGAATTGAATGCGACCAGTCCGGCGACGTATTGGTTGTCACCTTTTGCCAGCTGGTTCCAGACCAGCACCATCGCGATGCAACGGGCCAGGCCGATGAGAATGAGACCGGTCATGTAACCCGGTTGGTCGCGCAGAAAGATGACCGCCAAGGCGAACATCAGCGCCGGGCCTATCACCCAATTCTGGACCAGGGATAGCGTCAGTACACGCCTGTCCTTGAACACAACGCCTAATTGCCCGTAGTCCACTTTGGCGAGCGGCGGGAACATCATCAGGATCAGGCCGATGGCGATTGGCAAATTGGTGGTGCCGACGCTCAGTGCGTCTATTCGGTGCTGCAGGCCTGGGAAGGCGACGCCCAGGCTCACGCCGATCACCATTGCCAGGAATATCTAGACAGTCAGGAAGCGATCAAGGAATGACAGGCGCTCGCCAGGCGCCTGTGCTTTATCGTTCATCAGCACCGCGGCGGAGTGCCACAGGTTTTGTCGCCCGCGCAGCAGTTCTCTGTCAGGTAGTCGACCAGGCCGGTCATCACGTCGAAATTGGCGCGATAGCAAACGGTGCGGCCACGCTGCTCGGAAGTGACCAAGCCAGCGCCGGCCAGCTCCTTCAAGTGGAAGGATAGGGTGGCGCCGGGAAGTGTCAGCGCCTGGGCGATCTCGCCGGCCAACTTGCCATCGCGACCTGCCTCTACCAACAGGCGGTAGATCGACAGCCTCGTTCCATGACCAAGAGCGGCCAGAGCTAGTGTTGCGGACTTATGTTCCATAAAACTAGAATAATGGAAATGATTACCTGGGGCAACCATGCTCGACCTTCCGAATATCCACCCCGCCTCCCTGCAGCAGCCCATCAGTTCCGACCTGGAGATCGTCAGCGTCAGCAAGCACCGGCCGCGCATCCTGATCCTCTACGGCTCGCTCCGTCCCCAGTCCTATAGCCGCAAGCTGGCCCTGGAGGCACAGCGCCTGCTGCAACACTTCGGTGCAGAGACCCGGTTGTTCGATCCCCATGACCTGCCGATGCTGGACGCGGTGCCGGCCGATCACCCCAAGGTGCGCGAACTGCGCGAGGCCTCTCTATGGTCCGAAGGACAGGTCTGGATCAGCCCGGAACGGCACGGGACATTGACCGCCGTCCTGAAGAACCAGATCGACTGGCTGCCGCTGGAGGAGGCCGGCATTCGCCCCACCCAAGGCCGCACGCTCGCGGTGATGCAGATCAGCGGCGGTTCGCAATCCTTCAATGTGGTGAACGCGTTGCGGGTGCTGGGGCGTTGGATGCGCATGATCACCATCCCCAACCAATCGTCGGTACCGAAGGCCTGGCAGGAGTTTGATGAACAGGGACGGATGAAGCCATCGGCGTACTACGACCGGGTCGTCGATGTGATGGAGGAACTGGTGAAGTTCACGCTGCTGGTCAGGGATCGCAGTGACTATTTGGTTGATCGCTACAGTGAGCGCAAGGGTGACGCAGCGGCAGCGGATCTTGCGGCGGCCTCCGGCGCCAACTCTCCTCAAGCGGCCGCAGGAGCCGGAGCATGAAGGCAACCATCTACCACAACCCCAGCTGCGGAACCTCCAGGAACGTGCTGGCTCTGATCAGGCATGCGGGCATCGAGCCAGTGATCGTCGACTATCTGACCGATACGCCGTCCAGGGCGCGATTGGCTGAGCTCATTGGCAAGGCTGGATTGACCGTGAGAGAAGCAATCCGGCAGAAAGGAACGCCCTACGTTGAACTCGGCCTGGACGATGCGGACCTTGCCGACGATCAGTTGATCGACGCGATGCTGGCGCATCCCATCCTGATCAACAGGCCGTTCGTGGAAACTGACCTGGGAGTGCGACTTGCTCGCCCGTCAGAGGTGGTCCTTGCAATCCTGCCGGCGGTAGTCAGTCCCTTCGTAAAGGAAGACGGCGAGCTGGTCATCGGTGAGCATGGGAACAGTCCCGCATCTTGATCTTCACTGATACGCGCAGCCGTTGCAGAGCAGACGATGAAAACTTTCAAGACAATTTCCGTGAACGTTGCTGTCTTGTCCTTGCTGAAGGACGCCGCGCTGCCCGTAACCGACCTTGAGGACAGTGTGCGTAGGGTTTTCGGTGGTCTCTACGAAGAGGATGAACTCATCGGTGTAGTGGGTGTAGAGCTGCATCCACCGGCAGGCTTGCTACGTTCCTTGGCGGTCGCGCAGGGCCATCGAGGACTTGGCTACGGCTCGGTGCTGGTGCGCCATGCAGAACAGCTAGCGACCAATGCTGGCATCACCGAGCTGTTTTTAATGACGACCACGGCAGTTGCCTTGTTCGAGCGCTGTGGCTACAGATGTCTGCCCCGGGCGGCAGCGCCGGAATCAATCCGCACGTCTCAGCAGTTCGCCGGCTTATGTCCTGGAACTGCGGAATTCATGATGAAGCACTTATAGCGTCGATGTCTCCTTATTGCCAGAAGCAGTCTTTCGTAGCAGGCACTCAGGGCGATTCATGGAGCAGCTTCGACCTGGAAGAGCTGCTACGCCTGACCCGCGTCGGGGTCTGCGACAAGCTGCTGAAGCTGATCTTTGCTACGAATCCCGACTTTCTTGAAAAGAAAAATCATGTCCTCGATCGCCGAAGGACTCAGAACAAAGTCAGGCTCATCTCTGGATGATGAGTCGATAACTCCGGTTTCTACTTGATTCCAAAGGCGTCGAGCGGCTCTTCTCGTACTGCAATAGCCGAAGTAGTTACACGCCATCTCTCTAATACGTGCTGCAAGCAGTTCCTGGTAGTTCAACACTGCTGAGCATTCTTGAAAGTGGCGTGCAAGCCGTATTGCAGTGCCCTTGTGTCCCATCTCAATCGCAATCTTGAGCAGTTCCTCCGGCGTTGGTGTGCCTGGCGCATGTCGATAGGCGAGACGTGTCGGAAGATGGGAACTTGCGGGGCCACATGTTGGCAGCTGCAAGAGCGAGTGCCTGGGCTGAGTGAATCCGAGGAGCAGCATTGCCGTCGCGCGATGGCGCAGTTGCTGGCTTGGCCATGCTTTTGTTCCCAGTGCGCTCCCCGCGATGACTTGTGCATGCACCGAACGTTTGCCTGGAGTGCCGCCGTTTTGCAACGAAGATTCAGGTTTCGTTCTGTTTGTCACTCTCGCTCTTACGATAATGTGATGAATGTCCCGTTTTTAACATTTCAGGGGTACAGCGCATATATGATGCAGCGGCGAACAAATCGGTACGCGTAGCCTCTGGGGGAGGGGTCTTGAGAATTCTGTCTGTTTTCGGCACTCGCCCTGAGGCGATCAAGATGGGGCCATTGGTGGGGGCTTTGGCGAAAGCACCCGATATAGAGTCGATCGTGGCTACCACTGGTCAGCATCGTGCGATGTTGGATCAGGTGCTGGGGTTGTTCCAGATCACGCCGGATCATGATCTCGATGTCATGGTTGGCAATCAGACCTTGAACGGGCTGTGTGCACGCCTGTTCGAGCGTCTGGATGAACTCTATGCACGTGTCGAGCCTGATCTGGTGTTGGTGCACGGTGATACAACCACGGCCATGAGTGCGGCGATGGCCGCATTCCACCGTCGCATCCGTATCGGTCATGTCGAAGCGGGTTTGCGCACTGGCAACCTGCAACAGCCGTGGCCGGAAGAGCTCAATCGCCGCGTCGTTGATCTGGTCGGTGACTATCTGTTTGCGCCGACGCCCGAGGCTGCGCGGAACCTCGTAGGTGAGCGCCCGTCCGGGCAGCTCATCGTGACCGGTAACACCGTGATTGATGCCTTGAAGCAGACGGTGGAACGCATTGAGCGGGATGCGGAGCTGCGTGGGTCCATCGACGCCGGGTTGCCGTTGCGCGAGGGGCGCCGCCTGCTTTTGGTCACCGGCCATCGCCGTGAGAGTTTTGGCGGTGGTTTTGCCGAAATCTGCGCGGCGTTGGCTGCGTTGGCGCGCGAGCCGGATCTGGACATCATCTATCCGGTGCACCTCAATCCGAACGTGCAGGGGCCGGTGCATGCGCAGTTGGCGGGCCTGGAGAATGTCCATCTGCTGCCGCCGCAGGATTACCTCAGTTTCGTAAGGCTGATGCAACTTGCCGATGTGGTGCTGACCGATTCCGGCGGCGTCCAGGAAGAGGCGCCGGCATTGGGGCGACCTGTGCTGGTCATGCGCGATGTCACCGAACGCCCGGAGGCGGTGGCGGCGGGTGCGGTACAGCTCGTTGGAACCTCTGCCACACGCATCATCGATGGTGTTCGCCAGGCGCTCGCGGCGCCGGCCAAGCCCGCCATGTTCAATCCGATTGCCAGCCCCTACGGCGATGGCAATGCGAGTGATCGCATCGTAGCGGCGCTGTTGGGGGCGCCGTATTCCGAGTTCATGCCACAGCTGTCGTTGCAGGCAGCGCGGGCGAACGCACCACATCTTATCGAGCACGCCGAATGAGCAATCACGCATACCGAGCTGGAAACTTGAGTACGTCGCTATCGTTGGTGGCGCTTTCCATGGCCGTTTCGCTGCAGGCCTTTGCCGCCGATTCGGTCAGTGGTCAGTTCCGCGAATGGGGCGCAAATACAGTTGTTTCACGCAGTATGACGCTGCGCGACCTCGGTTTTACCGAGCCAGTCAGCCTGCGCGGGCAGGACAACCAGCGCGAGCTCTATCTGCCAGTGCCGGCAGGTGTCACCACCCGCAATGCGCAGCTGCAGTTGGATGCGCGCTATCTGCGTGGCCATCCGGGCCGTACCTCGAACCTGTTGAGCATCGACGATGATGCCGTGGCCGCGCGCACCATCACCGACGCACAGGGCGACCTGAGCCAGTTGATCGGCATTGATGGTTTCCCGCGCGCCAGCGGTTTCGTGCGTTTCGGCATCGGTTGGTGGTCGGTGGTCTCGGATTACCAGTGCACGGACCAGAGCGCCCCCGCCAATGTGCTGCGGATTGGCCCGGACACACGCTTCAGCTATGAATTTGATCGGCGTGCGATTGATACCGTTGCCAAGGCCTGGACCGCGTTGCCGCGGCAGGTACGTTTGCTGGTGGATGGCCGTCAGCTGGATGCGGGCAGTTACGACACGGCGTGGCGGGTGGGCGCGGTACTGGAGGCAGCTGGCAAGCGGGTAACGGTGCAGGCATTGCCGAAGGTCGGCGACACGGTGGACACCAGCGGCTTGCAGATCCCCGCGAGCCTGGCGTCGGTTCCGGCCTATGCAGCGCTGTCGTCGGCAAGCGCGCAGCACCGTATTGCCAACGAAGCGGAAATCGGCGCGTTGCTGTCATTGGGCAAGGACGGTGTGCTGCCGATGGATGTGGCCGTCGCCGGCCCGGGGCTGCAGGGTGCGGTCAAGCGCGCGTTGGATGCGCTGGGCAGCCAGGTGGCTGCGACGGACGCTGATGGTGCAGCCGCGTTCAATGCGTGGCGCAAGGACAGCATGGCGACGCTGGAAGCCACCCTGCCAGGCAACGGTGTGGTCGCCGGCGTGGTCGCCGGTCAGCCAGTGCTGATGGTCGGTACCGGTGCCGCGGCCGAAGTGGCGGGGCTGTTCAGCGCGCAGTGGCGCGCCTATGCACTGGGCCAGAACCTGCAGGTTGCCAAGGCACAGCAGCTGATGACAGACAAGGGCGTGGTGTTGCTGGACCGCCTGGGTGCGTTCTCCGGCACCCAGGACATCATCGCGCGCAGTGATCGCACCGCCAATGCCGATCTTGGCCTGTTGTCGGGCGAGGGTCGCTTGCCGAAGGAAGTGGTCATTGACGTATCGGCCGCGCCCAACGCGAGTGGCGAAGGGGCAGTAGCGTCGATCTTCTTCAATGATTACCTGCTGGGCGCCAGGGTGTTGAACGCCGACGGCAAGCCGCAGCGTATCCGCGCGAATGTGCCGCTCTACGCAATCACGGCACGCAACCAGGTGCGTGTTTCCTTCCTGCGGCAGCCGGCGCGCCCGTACTGCCACGACCCGGCGACGGCGTATCCGGTGACGGTGCTGCCCAGCAGCCATATCGTGCTGGCCGAGCGTGGTACCGCACCGGATTTCGTCGGTGCGGCTGCTCATCTTTCCGGCCCGCACAAGGTGCTGGTGCCGGCTGCGTGGTTGCAGAATGCGCCTGCAACGCTGCAGACCGTCATCCGCGTCAGCGCTGCGGTGGGGGCATCGGCGGAACGCGCGACGTTGGAAGTGGTGAAGGACAAGAATGCTCCTGCCCAGAGCCAGTCGTACCTCGCGTTCAACGTGCCGCCGCAGGGCAGCACGAGCGCGGCCTCGGTCGAGGGCGGTCAGCTGCGCATCACCAGCAAGGACCAGGAAACGGTGCTGGACCTGGCGGGCCTGGATCGTGCAGCGCTGGTGGAAGTGACCGGTGATGGCGCCAACACCGGCGTCGTCTACCGTGAGCTGGGCAACGGCATTGCAAGCATCACCGAACCGTTCCGGTTGGTACGAGGCTCGGTGGCGCTGCTGGATGGTCGCGGGCTTGTACAGGATTTCGATCGCGAGGACCCCGAAGGACTGCGTATTGCCGTGGATGGCAATCCGCAGCCGGTGTGGCAGCGGCACATGGTGCTGTTGCTGGTGCTGGTGGGAGTGATCGTGTTGATGCTGCTGGCTGCACGCATTGCGCAGATCCGCCGCCGTCGCAAGACCGACGGTGCGCACTGACCGGTCATGAGCGCCGTTCTCTGGAACATTCATCTGGCCAACTACCACGCAGCCCTTGAAACGGCTGCGGTGGTACTGGCTGTGCTGATCCTGCTGTCGAGCCTGGACGACCTGTTCATCGACGTCTGGTACTGGACGCGGCATCTATGGCGCAGGCTGACGGTACTGAAGCGTTCCTCCTACCGGCCGCTGTCGGTTGATGCCCTGATGGAGCGGCCGCAGCAGCCCATCGCGATCATGGTGCCAGCCTGGGCCGAGTACGACGTCATCGCCCAGATGGTGGCGAACATGATCGACGTGCTCGATTACCAGGAGTACGTGATTTTCGTCGGTACCTATCCCAACGACACGCAGACCATTGCCGAAGTGGAGCGCATGCGTCGACGTTACCGTCGGCTGCAGCGGGTGGAGGTGCCACACCCCGGGCCAACCAACAAGGCTGACTGCCTGAACTGGCTGGTGCTGTCGATCTTCGAGTACGAAAAGCGCAATGACATCGAGTTTGCTGGCGTGGTGTTGCACGACAGCGAGGACGTGCTGCATCCGTGGGAGCTGCGTTTCTACAACTACCTGCTGCCGCGGAAGGACATGATCCAGCTGCCGGTGACGTCACTGGACCGGGAATGGTACGAGCTGGTCGCCGGCACCTACATGGACGAGTTCGCCGAGTGGCATGCCAAGGACCTGGTGGTGCGTGAAAGCCTGTCCGGCACCGTGCCGTCGGCGGGTGTCGGTACCTGCTTCTCGCGCCGCGCCTTGCTGGCGCTGAGCGAGGAAACAAACAACCAGCCCTTCAATACCGACAGCCTCACCGAGGACTATGACATTGGTGCCCGCCTTGGGCGGATGGGCATGCACTCGATCTTTGCCCGCTTTCCGGTGGAATTCCGTGTGCGGCGCCCGTCGTCATGGTTTGGTTGGGGTGGTGCACGCGAGCGCACGGTGAAAATGGCGTTGTGCGTGCGCGAGTATTTTCCCGACAACTTCCGCGCTGCGTACCGGCAGAAGGCGCGTTGGGTGCTGGGCATCGGAATGCAGAGTTGGGAGACGCTTGGCTGGGGTGGCAGCCTGGCCAACCGTTACCTGTTGCTGCGTGATCGCAAGGGCATCATCACTTCGTTCGTCAGCATTCTGGCCTACATATTGTTCGCGCAGTTGCTGCTGTTCTGGTTGTTGAAGGTGACTGGCGTGTGGACGATTGAATTTCCCACGGTGTTCCAGGCCGGTTCCTGGCCGATGCGCATCGCCTTGTTCACCACTGCCGCGTTGGGCATGCGTGTGCTGCAGCGCATGTATTTCGTCAATCGCCTGTATGGCTGGGAACATGCGTTGATGTCGGTGCCGCGGATGATCGTGGGCAATGTCATCAACTGCGCGGCCACGGCGCGTGCCTGGCGTCTGTTTGCTGGTTACCTGCTGCTCGGCAGGCAGTTGGTCTGGGACAAGACCATGCATGACTTTCCCAGCAACTCCCAGTTGGTACAGACGCGCCGACGTCTGGGCGAGCTGTTGGGCGTATGGCAGGCGGTGGAGCCTGCACGCCTGCAGCAGGCGCTTGATGAGCAACAGCACGGACGACAGCAGCCCTTGGGTCGAATCCTGGTGTCGCAGGGTTGGTTGGATGATGAAACGTTGGCCGAAGCGATTTCCTTCCAGGAAGAGCTGCCGCGCGCCAGCATCGACGTGGACTACCTGAAGCAAGGCTATTTCCCGCTTTCGGTGGATGCCTGCGTGCAGTGGCGGGTACTGCCGTTGCCCAGTGCCAGCGCGGATGTACTGCGCCTGGCTGTTGCCAGCGCGCTGCCCGAGGCGACGCTGCAGGTACTGGCCCAGCACGCCAAGGTGGAGCAGGTCGAGCAGTTTATTGCCCGCGAAAGCGAGATCAATGCCGGCCTTCGTTTGATCTGCGGCGCGGACTATCGGATCAATGCCGTGCCCCTGCTGGGCGACCTGCTGGTGGAAATGAAACTTATCTCGCGCGAGCACTTCCAGGCTGCCCTGGACGAGTACCGGCCACATCGCGACGGCCGCATCGGTGACTACCTTGTGCGTCGTGGTGTTGCCAGTGAGCAGGCCATCGCTACCGCCGTGGAAGAACAACAACGACGTGCCGATGGAGCGCGTCTGCACCCGGATGTGTTCCTGGCATGAGCATGAAGTTGCTGAAACCCCTCGTTGCTTTCGTCCTTGCCGGTGCCAGCGTGACAGCGCTGGCGCAGGAATTGCCGTTGTCGGGCGCTGCGTATCGTGTGGCTGAGCAGGCGTATGCGGCGTATGCCCGCGGTGACTATGCGGAAGCCGCGAGGCAGGCCCGCGAAGCGGTGCGTTTGCGCCCGGATGTGCAGCGTCTGCACGACCTGCTGGCGCAGTCGCAGGCCCGCGCTTCAGGCCGTGGCGCCAGCAATGCCCCACGCACGCCGGGCCGTGCCACAGCGGCAGGCACGCCACGCCAGGCTGCCCGTCGACAGGCGGCTGCCGCAGCGCCGGTGACGCAGACACCGTTCGAGAAGGGCTATCCCCTGGCTACCGAGGCCTACGCCAGTTACTACCGCGGTGAGATGGCGTTGGCCGAGCAGCAGGCCGAACAGGCCTTCCGGATCGATCCGACCCAGGGCACCTGGGCCATGTTGTGGGTGGATTCGCTGGAAGCCCAGGGCAAGCCGGATACCGCCTTGCAGGCGTTGCAGACCGCAGTGGACCTGGGGGCGCAGAACATCACTGACCTGGAGGCGCGAAAACTGCGCATCAAGCGTGCGCAGGCGGTGGCGCCGGCGCAGGCAGGTTACGCGGCCATGATGGCGTTTCGTCCTGCCGATGCCGTGGCACCAGCCCGCGAAGCGGTGGCATTGGCGCCGGAGTCGGCAAGTCATCGGTTGCTGCTGATCAGCGCATTGATGCTCGACGATCAGCTGGAGGACGCCGTGCAGGCCGCTACGGACGCACTGGTGCAGGACAGTGAAGACATCAATGCACTGGTGTTGCGTGGTTACCTGCTGCAACGGCTGGGGCGTGATGCCGGTGCCAATGCCGACTTCGACCGCGCACTCGCACAGGATTGGCTGGATGAGCAGCAGCTGCACAACATCCGGCTGCTGGCGGTGGATGCAGCCTTGGCCGCCGGCGACGCAGAGCGCGCCGGGGTATTGCTGGGTCCAATGGATGCCAACGACGAGGCGGTGATCAGCCGCCGTACCGCCTCGCGCAAGCGCTCCTTGGCGCGGGAATTGGATGCAACCCATTTCCCCGCGCCACTGCAGGCCTGTCGTGACACGCCTTATGGCACGCAATGCGAGATGCGGCCGGCGGACCAGACCCTGGATACACCGGCGGCCCGCGCCTATGCAGCCTATGGCCGCCAGCAATGGGCTGAGGCCATCACCCAGGCACAGGCGGCCGTGCAGGCGGCCCCGGATGATCCGGCCATGCAGCGACTGCTGACTTCGACGCTGGCAGCGGGCAATGCCGGCCAGCGGGCGCAGGCCGTACAACGATTGAATACAGGCCTGCAGAAGGAGCCAGACAACGTCGACATGCTGATGCAGCGCGCCAACCTGCACCAGCGTGCGGGGGAGGCCGAGCTTGGTCTGGCTGATCTGGAAGCGGCAGCGGCCACGGGCAAGGCACCGCCAACGATCGAGCTCGACCAGGCGTATGCGCGCATTGGCATGGGTGAGCGCGGGCAGGCATCACAGCAGATCCGGAAATCGCTGGAACGCTCCGAGCGCGGTGAACTGGCACTGACGCCAGAGCAACGGCGCTATGCGCGCAGTTCGTTGACCGAACTGGAACGACGCTGGGGCATCACCGCCAGTGTCGGCTGGCGCGGTGCGCGGCAGACCACGGCCACGCTGGGCGGGGCGGCGCTGAGCACGCCCGGCGATGCGGCCTTCAGCTCGGTTGAAGCCTATTGGCGGCCGATCGCCTACCAACCCAACGTTGAGCTCTACGCGCGGCTCACCAATGTGTTGTACGACGGCGGCGGCAAATACGAAGCCTTGCGCAACATCGACCCCTGTACCGGCGAGGATATCGGCGGGCTTGATGACACCCGGAATGGCATGACCACGCGCACCGCGACCGGTTGGCCCAGCAGCATCGCAGCGCTGGGTGCACGCTTCCGGGTGCCGGACACCGGGCTGGGGTTCGGTATCGAGCGACGCCAGTTCATTGGCTCCGCCAACCGCCATGGTGGGCTCTACGCGCAGACAGCAGCCGAGCAATGCCGTCTATCCGCAACCGTGGGCAGCGGAGAGGCCGTGCAGGGGCGTTACCAACTTGACGATGCCGCCGGTGGCTGGATGACCTATGTGTCCTATGGCTGGTACCACGGTGCTGCCAGCAGTCCGGATGACCGCAGCTGGCCGAGCATGCAGCTGTACGCGCAGGGTGGTTATGCGTGGAGCAACAACGATGCGGACTTCCGCGTGGGCCGCGTGGACTTCAACGGCACGCAGGTGCAGGAAGTACGTTCCAGCGGCCAGCTCAAGCGCAGCCAGCTGTTTGCCTCCAGCGAGTTCCGCTTTGGCTGGAGCTATCGCCCGCGTACGGCCAGCGACAACTGGACCATCAATCCTTTTGCGGTGGTGGGGGCTGACTGGTACCGGCAGCGTGATCGGGCAGAAGGCGTGGTCTATCCGGACGGATCACGGCAGAGCTTCCGGCTGGCTGCCGAAGATGGCGATCTGGCGCTCGGCGCTGGTGTCGGCATTGGAGTACGTCGACTGTTCCGCGAGGACCGCCTGCATGGGCCGCGTTCGTCGTTTGATGCCAGCGTGCAATACCGCTTCGCGCTCAATGGTGACCAGGCAGAACGGAACCGCGGTCTCTTCATCAACATGACGTTGTCTTACTGAGCATGACGATTGGATTGGGAAACATGGGCATGAAGAAAGCAGGATGGATGAGGCGTACCGCCGCTGCGATGGCGCTGGTTGCAGCAACGCTGGCTGCACCGCTGCAGGCGCAGCAATCGGACGTGGTTATCGTCGGCAAGGAAGGTTGGCTGTTCCCGGCATGGGGCAGCTTGAGTGAGGTGGATGAGGCTGCAGTGCAGTCCTCGACCGCGCTCATTGCCGAAGCCAAGCAGGCGTTGGCGGCAGGTGGCGTGCAGCTGGAAGTGCTCGTACTGCCGGACAAGGTCACGTTCTATGAAGATCGGCTGCCCGAGGGCAGGGTGATCAGTGATTCGGTGACCAGGCGCTACGACACCATCCGCAACGCATTGCAGGCGGCCGGCGTGGATACGCTGGATGCGCGCAAGGTTTTGGCCGATACCCGCGCCAGCGGCAAGGATGTGTTCTACCGCAGCGATCAGCACTGGACCCAGCCGGCGGCCGACGCCATCGCCGACGCCATTGCCGCGCGCATCAAGCAGAAAGTGCCGAACCTGGCCGGCACGCCAGGCACCGGCATGCCGCTGGGCAGTGAAACCCGTGAGCGCCGCTATGGCGACCTGGCCGAACTGTTCCTGGACCCCGCGCAACGCGCGGCGATTGGCCGCGACACCTTCGTGGTACGACGTGCAGCCGAGGGCCAGTCGTTGCTGGACGACGACAAGGCACCGGTGCATGTCACCGGTCATAGCATGGTGCAGGCGTACTTTGGTTTTCCGCAGAAGCTATCCAACGACATCGACCGTCCGGTAACGGTGAACTGGAAATCCGGCAATGTCGGGCCGTGGGTGGTGTTGCTGGAATATCTGGAATCGGCCGAGTTCCGAGACAATCCGCCGCAGGTATTGGTGTGGCAGATGTTCGAGCCGGTATACGGATTTGGCCCGGCTGCGCAGGGGCAGTGGGACAACGCCTCGATCATGACTGCCGCGCAGTGGCAGGCACGACTGCACAAGGCGCTGGGGCGTTGATTCGATGAGTACTCGTCCTGGCGCGCCGGCGCCATTGCCGGCCGCAGCCCCGCCGCGTGCGCACCGTGCCACGTCCTGGGTGGTGTTCGTGCTGCTGCTTGGTGGTTTCTGTGCCGGCGCCTGGATGTTGGCCAAGGCGCAGTTGCCGGCGGACAAACTTGCACCGTCGCAGTGGACGGATGGCGCGGCGGGCAAGGTCATCAACGACGCGCTGAAACTGCCGATGCAAGGCAGCGCCGATACCTGGAATGCAGCCTTGCGCTATCGCCTGCTGGGCGACACCGGGGCGCAGGTAGCAATGGGATGCCCAGGCTGGTTGTTCTATCGCGACGGCTTGCGTCCGCAGCCGGGTGTGGGCAACGAGGTGTTCGAGCAGCGGATCAGGTTGATGCGGCACTGGTCGCAGCAATTGCAGGCGCAAGGCGTGCAGCTGCTGGTGGCGGTGGTGCCGGATAAATCGCGGGTCGAGCAGGCGCATGGCTGTGGCCTGCGCCACTGGGCACCGATGCGTGAGCGTTATGGCCGCTGGCAGCAGGCGCTGCAGGCCGCTGGAACTGGCGGGGTGGACCTGCTGCCGGCGTTGCAGACCGGCGATGCGCCGGTGTTTTTTGCAACCGACGTGCACATGAATCGCACGGGCGCACAACGCGCTGCCGATGCGGTCGCCGCGCAGGCCCTGCCGCTGCTTGGTGGGCAGGGCACGCAGGCGTTCGAGGTGGGGCCGCTGGGTGCGCCGCAGCCGCGCATGGGCGACCTGATCGTGCTGGCTGGCCTGGAGCACGCACCGCCGGCATGGCGGCCGGCGCTGGATATGGAGCCGGAACAGGTGATCGTGCCGCTGCGTGGTGGTGGACTGCTGGATGACACCCCGCCGGTGGAGGTGCTGCTGCTGGGCAGTTCCAATGGTCGCCGCAGCCTGTTTGCCGAGCGTCTCGGCAAGGCCTTGGGTCGCGAAGTATGGAACCAGAGCCTGGATGGCGGCCAGTTTTCCGGGGCGCTGCTGGCTGCATGGCCGCAGCGGGCACAATGGCCGCCGAGCCTGAAACTGGTGATCTGGGAATTTTCCGAGATGGCGCTGTCTTTGCCGTTGACCGACGGCGAGCAGGCGGCATTGGCCGATATCGACTGAGCGCCTGACGACGATGCTGTTCAACTCTTTCCTGTTCCTGCTGATTTTCCTGCCCATCGCGCTCGGCGTGCACTACCTGCTGGGCGCGTTGCGGCCTCGGTTGGCGGCGCTGTGGCTGTGCGTGGCCTCGCTGTTGTTCTATGGCTGGTGGAACCCCCAGTTCGTGGTGCTGCTGTCGGCCTCGATCTTGTTCAACTACCTGGTCAGCTTGGCTATCCTGGGTCTGGCCAAACGTCCGCGCATGCAGACGCTGGTGACTGGCCTGGGGATCGCGGCGGACCTGTTGCTGCTGGTGCACTACAAGTACGCTGCAGCGATGGTGACCTTCGTCCATGACCTGGGTTTTGCGGTCGGGCCGATGGATGCGCTGATCCTGCCGCTCGGCATTTCCTTCTTCACCTTCACCCAGATCGGTTACCTGCTTGATTGCCGAAGTGGCGTGGTCAATGACCGCAGCCCGCTGAGCTACGTGCTGTTCGTGACGTTCTTCCCGCATCTGATTGCCGGCCCGATCCTTCACCACAAGGAGATGATGCCGCAGTTCAGCAAGCCGGAAAACTACCGTTTCAACGCCGACAACCTGTCGGTGGGCGGCATGCTGTTCGTGATCGGTCTGGCCAAGAAAGTTCTTTTGGCCGACAGCATCGCACCGTATGCCGACGCGGGGTTCGCGGGTACCGGTGAGCTGCAGTTCTGGGGTGCCTGGGCCACGGCAATCAGCTACGCCTTGCAGCTGTACTTCGATTTTTCAGGCTACTCGGACATGGCACTGGGCCTGGCGCGGATGTTCGGAATCCGCTTCCCGCTGAATTTCAACTCGCCGTACAAGGCCACCAGCATCATTGATTTCTGGGCGCGCTGGCATATCACCCTGACCCGTTACATCACCGCCTATCTGTACTATCCGGTGGCGATGGCGGTGACGCGTTGGCGCAGTCGCCATGGCCTTCCCGGTGGCCCTGCTGCCGTGGCAACCGCCGGAGGCTTTGCCTCGTTGATCGTATTGCCCACCGTGTTTGCGATGGGACTGGCGGGTATCTGGCATGGCGCTGGCCTGCAGTTCCTGATCTTCGGCCTGCTGCATGCAGGCTATCTGGCCATCAATCACGCCTGGCGCATCTTCCGTGGCGGACCCATGGCCGCGGCGCGGCGCAAAAGCAATTGGTTGCAGCACGTGGGTTACCTGATGTTGACCTTCGCTGCAGTGCTGGTGGCGCAGGCGTTCTTCCGTGCCGATGGCGTGGCACAGGCGTGGCAGCTGGTGCAGGGCATGGCCGGCGTACGTGGCTGGGAGAGCATGGAGAGCCTGGGCTACCTCGCCGGCATGGGCGTGGCCGATGGATGGCGCCTGCTGGCGGGCCACCATGTGCAGTTGCTGTACGTTGCGGTGTTGTTGGCTATCGTGTGGCTGGCACCCAACGCGCACCAGATCATGGGCGTGTACTCGCCAGCGCTGGCCAAGCCTGATCCGGCGCCGCGCACGTGGATGCGTTGGCAACCCAATTTCCAATGGTTGCTGGTGATGTTGTGCCTGCTCGCGCTGTGCCTGCTCAACCTGCACAAAGAAAGCCGTTTCCTTTATTTCCAGTTCTAGGCAAGGAGTAAAACGATGGACATGCAAGCACTGCAGGCCCAATTGATCGACACCGTGGAGGCCGTCATCGGCGTACGCGTGCAGCCCGACGAGTACATGGAGTCGCTGTTCGACTCGATGTCCAAGGTGCAGTTGATGGTGGAAGTGAAGGACCGCCTCGGCGTGACATTGCCGGTCGATGAGATCGATACGCTGGTCGAATCGGTGCAGGTGCTGGCTGACTACGTGGCCTCGCGCCGCAACGCCTGATCACTGGACCGGGAGCGGCAGCCATGCGTTTTGATTTCGAGCATTGCCGGTTCGCTGAATGTGACGTGGCCGCTGCCGCGCCGGCGCTGTACAGCAGCGACGGGGTGATGGATTGGGGCAGCCTGCAAGCTGCTACCGATGCCTGGATGGCGCGTGCGCAGGCCGCCGGTGTCAGCGCGGGGCATGCGCTGGTGATCAGCGGGCACAAGCAGGCGGCCTTTGTGGTGGCCATGCTGGGTTGCCTGCGCCTGGGCGTGACCTACGTGCCGGTGGATACCATCAACCCGGAGGCGCGCCTGCACAAGATCACCCGGCTGGTACATGCGCAGGCGGTGTATGACGCTGGTGCCGATGTATTTCTGCCCGGCGCGGCGCAGCCAAAGCTGCTGGCCGAGCGCGATCTGGCTTACATCATGTTCACCTCCGGCAGCACCGGCGACCCCAAGGGTGTGCAGATCGGGCGCGACAGCGTGGCGCTGTTCACCGGTTGGATACGTGATTGCCTCGGGTTGGGGCCAGCTCCGGCTTTCATGAACCAGATGCTTTTCAGCTTTGATTTCTCGCTGTTCGACCTGTGCGGCGCGCTCGGCCTGGGTGGTAGCTGCGTATTGTGTCCGCGTGAGGTCATTGCTGACAGCAACCAGTTCATCGATCACCTGCGGAACGCACAGGTGGCGGTGTGGGCGTCCACGCCGTCGTTCGTACGCCAGCAGATGCTCAACCCACAGTTCAATGCCGAGCACCTGCCAGCGCTGAGCATGTTCGTGTTCGGTGCGGAATCGCTCACGCCTCGCGTTGCCGAGGAGCTGTGGGCTCGGTTCCCGCAGGTGCGGATCATCAATTCCTACGGGCCGACCGAGGCGACCTGTTCCACCACCTGGGTGGAGATCGACGCGGCATTGCGCGCAGCTGCGCCCAATCCATTTCCGATCGGCGTGGCCAAGCCATACGCGGAAGTGTTCATCGACGATGGTGAAATCTGCATGGCCGGGGACCATGTGATGCGGGGTTACCTGGAACGCCCGGACCTGGATGCAGAGGTGCTGTTCGAGCATCACGGCAAGCGCGCCTACCGCAGCGGTGACCTCGGCGACGTGGACGCACAGGGACGGGTGTATTTCCGCGGTCGCAAGGATGACCAGATCAAGCTCAATGGTTATCGCATTGAACTTGCCGAAGTGGATGCGGTGCTGTCTACCTTGCCGGGCGTCATTGCTGGCGCCACCGTGGCGATGCGCCGTCCCGACGGCACGCTGGTGCGGATGGTGGGGTTCGTCGAACTGGCAACGCCGGGGGAGGGAGCGCTGCAGGCGTTGCCACCGGCGTTGCAGGATTGGAAGGCGCAGCTCGCCGAGCGGGTGCCGCCCTACATGATTCCGTCCGAACTACTGGCGGTGGACAGCTTTCCATCGACGGTCAGCAACAAGGTTGACCGCAAACAATTGGAGCAGCGCTACGCATTGGCGCGTACGCTGCGCACGCAGGAGCCAAAATGATCACGTCCACCAAATGGATGCTTGCCGCAGCGTTGTCGTTGTCGCCGATGTTTGCCAGTGCACAACATGCAACCGGAGAAGGCCGCTTGGCGCAGTTGTACGCCGCGCGTCCGCCGGCCGGGTCGGCCTTCGTGCGTGTGGTCAATCCCGGCACTGCCACGCTGACGGTGGCGACGGGCAGCGGCGCCGCACAGCAGGTGGGTCCGGCCAGACGTGCCACGCGCTATGCCATCGTTGAAGGTGGCAAGCCGTTCACCGTGCGCGTAGCGGGCCAGGCGCGCACGCAGCCTGCGGTGGCGGCCGGGAGCTTCACCACGCTGGTGCTGGATCCCGCCGGAGTAACCCGGCCGCTCCAGGTGATCGCCGATGGCGGTGGCAGTACCGATGCACTGAAAGCGGAGATCCGTTTCTACAACCTTGCCGGTAGCTGCCCGCAGGCCAAGCTGGCAATGGTCGACAACGGCCCGGTGGTGTTCAATGCAGTGCCGGCAGGCAACGGCGTTGCACGCGCCATCAATCCGGTCAAAGCACGCTTGGTCGCTGGTTGCGGCGCCAAGGACAGCGCGGCGTTTGAGTTGCCGGCTCTGCAGCCGGGGGATCGCTACAGCCTTTTCCTGACCGGCAACGCCGGCGCGCCGGTATTGCAGGGGCAACCCGGCAGTACCGATGCAGCAGGGCGCTGAACCATGCCCGCGCGCAGCATCTTTGGTGAAGACCACGCGTTGTTTCGCGAGCAGGTCAGGCGCTTCATCGCCGAACAGATCCTGCCGAACTACGCGCGTTGGGAACAGGACGGCATCACCCCGCGTGCGTTGTGGCGCGCGGCCGGCGACGCGGGCCTGCTCAACTGCCAGTTGCCTGAACCCTATGGCATGGGCGGTGACGTTGGCCACGCCGCCTGCGTGATCGAGGAACTGGCACGTGCCAATTGCCTGGGGATCGGTTTCTCCATCCATTCGGACATGGTGGCGCCGTATCTGCTGCAGTACGGCAGCCAACAGCTGCGTGACACCTGGTTGCCGGCCATGAGCCGCGGCACCGCCATCGGCGCCATCGCAATGACCGAGCCCGGCGCCGGCAGTGATCTCAAGGCGATCCGCAGCCGTGCTGAGTTGCGCGGAGACCACTACCTGCTCAATGGGCAAAAGACCTTCATCACCAATGGCGTCAATGCCGATGTGGTGGTGGTGGCTGCCACGGTTGCGCCGGAGCTGGGGGCGCGCGGGCTGACATTGTTCTGCGTGGACATGCGTCTGCCTGGTGTCAGCAAGGGCCCACCGATGGCCAAGATCGGGCAGCACGCGCAGGACACCGCCGAGCTGTTTTTCCAGGATGTGCAGGTGCCGCTGGACTGCCTGCTCGGCGAGGAGCAACGCGGCTTTGAGTACATGGGCGAGCAACTGGCCGGCGAACGCCTCGCCATTGCCCTGCGCGCGGCGGCCTCGGCCGAAGGCATGCTCGATGAAACGCTGGCATACGCGCGCCAACGCAAGGTGTTTGGCCGCCTGCTTGTTGATCACCAGAACACCCGCTTCGTCCTGGCTGATGCGGCGTCACAACTGGCCATGCTGCGCAGCTTCCTGGATCACTGCCTTGGCCTGCAGATGCAAGGCGTGCTGGATGCCAACACGGCGGCCATGGCCAAGCTCAACGCAACCGAAATACAGGGCCGCGTGCTGGATGCATTGCTGCAGCTGCACGGAGGCTACGGTTACAGCAGCGAGTACGGCATCGGCCGGGCCTGGGCAGATGCGCGTGCGCTGCGCATCTTCGGCGGCAGCAGCGAGATCCTGCGCGAAATCATCGGTCGTGCGCTGTAGCTGCTACAGCCGCCAGGCACGCCGCAGTGCTTCTGCTTGCGGCGTGTCCTGGGTAAGCCAGGGCTCCAGTGCGTAGACCAGCACATTGCCGGCACCGCTGTTGCGTGCCCACTGCAGCTGCTGTTGTACGCGTGCGAAATCGGCACTCTCGCCGCGAAACTGGGTGCCGTCGCCCCCCGCCGTTGGCAGTTCGTGGAACAGCTCGACGATGGCATCGAACGCGACGCCGCGCTCTTTGAAAAAAGCCAGCAAGGGCGCCAATGCCAGGTGGTCGTCTTCACCGGCCACGCCGACGCCATCCTGGATCATCGGCCGCAAGGTGGTCGTGGCCAGCACGCTTTCCCACAGGCTGACCAGGCTGCCATCGGTGGCCAGCCTGCTGTAGTAGGTGGATATGGCGCAGTCACCGCCGCGTGCCACTGCCGCCCGCTGCAAAGCCTGCAACCACTCCGCCAGCCATTGACGGCGTTGCGCGTCGGCCCAGTGGTATTGCTCCAGCTCATATGGCACGTACCAGCCGGCGAAGCGTCGTTGGCGCGGCAGGGTGGATTGCTGCAACCACTCATGTGCGCGTTGCAGGCTTTCTTCAAAGAAGGCGCGAAGCGCGGTTTCATCGGCGCTGATTGCCTGCCACCAACGTTGCTCGAATGGCAAGCCGACACGAATGTTGATGCCTGCCTGGTCGGCTGCGTTGAACAGCATGCGGAAGCTGGAATCGGACAATTGCCAATCACCTTCGGTGCCGCCGAGGATGCCGCTCCATTGCACGACCAGCTGCCGACAGCCCACGCGCCGGGCCAGGTTCATCGACCGTTGCCAGTCCGCGGCTGTCCAGTTTGTGTGGTCCAGCCAAGGCTGCAGGAATGTGCCGTCTACCTGTTCCGGAAGCGAGCACCCCGGCAGGCCGGCCAGGGCCGCCATCGTTGGCGCCAACAACGCTGCCTGCAGCAAGCGGCGACGTCCAGGGGAGGTCGGCTTGGACAAAGGAGTTTCTATCATCGTGCGTATGATCGCAGGCTGGCGGGGACCATGACTACACAGTTCAGTGTTTCTTCCTGAACGTCAAGCCGGATTGGAGTGTCATGGGTGGTTTGATATGGCTGATCAACAACCGTGGCAGATGAAACACAGGCGCGGAAAACGTGTGTTTGCGCGGCGGTGCGGCATCGATGTTGATCGTACATGTCGCCTCCGCGTGAACCTGATCCAGACACTATCGGAGATCTGCGGTGGCGCAAGTTCCAAGGGAAGCGGCGACGTGCAGGCAGGAAATTACTCAAAGCCGATGGCGCCGCGGCTGATTGCCGTCATCGACCGGATCGATACCGAACGGAAGTGCCTCTGGTGGAAGTTCCAAATCCCTTCCCTGGCATGGGCCGGTCATGATGAGGTTCCCGTGTCGATGCATTACCGCGCCGACTGCGGCACCCGTCGCAGCCTGGTGACGTCATACCCCATCGCCTTGATGCGCTCCACCGCGCCCTGGTAGTCCGTTTCCGAAACCTGCGGGGTGCGCGCCATGTACCAGACGTAGTCGCGCTTGCTGCGGGCGACGATGGCCTGGCTGTAGCCCTCGTCCACCCAGGCGATGATGTATTCGGCCTGGATCGGCCAGATGAACTGCATGCCCCAGACTGCGCCATTGCCTTCGGCCTCGACCTTGCCGATGGGGTGCATTGATTTCAGCGGCGCGTGGAAACTGCCCTTGCGGTAGGTGAAGGTGGTCTGGATACGTCCGTCGGGCCGCGGTGCATAACTTTCAACCGCATCGAAGGCGTCGCGTTCCGGACGCGACGGAACATGCGCGATCACATACCAGTCGCCCATGAAGCGCGGCACATCCACCGATGCCGGGCGCGGGATCGGGCGCGTGTCCAGGTTGCTGCAGCCAGCGCCGAACAAGGCGATGGACAGCATCGACAGCAGTGGGAGCGTTCGCATGCGCGTGTCCTTCTTCAGCGGGGACGGAACAGGTAGTGCGCCACCAGCCATTGCTGGCCGTCGTCGTAGCCGAACAGCTCCGCGCAGGCCATCCAGAACATGCGCCAGCGCTGCCACCAGATACGTGCCGCGGCATCACTGCCGTAGGTCTGCGCCAGCAGCGGCATGAGCTGCTCGCGGGCGGCATCCTGGCGCTGCAGCCAATGGTTGGCGGTGCGTTGATAGTGGCGGCCATCCAGCAGCCAGCGCTGCTGCAGCTGCATGTCACGCTGGAAATGCAGCAGGGTATCGGCAGCCGGCATCAGCCCGCCGGTGAAGAAATGGCGCCCCATCCAGTTGTCCTCGCCCATCGTGTCGAACGGATACATATGCGTGCGATGGGCAAAGATATGCACGAACAAGGCGCCGTCCGGCTTCAGCCAGCGCGAGATGCGGCCAAGCAGGCGTTCGTAGTTGCGGATGTGCTCGAACATCTCCACCGAGACACAGCGGTCGAACGTGGCGGCAGGCAGCTGCAGTTGGTTGACGTCGATGGTCAACACCTCGACGTTGTCCAAGCCACGTGCCTTGCACTGGGCGAGGATGTGCCTGCGCTGGCTGTGTGAGTTGGAGACTGCGGTGATGCGCGCGCCAGGATAACGCTCGGCCATCCACAAGGTCAGTGAGCCCCAGCCACAACCCAGCTCAAGGATGTGCTGGCCATTGGCGAGCCCGGCGCGTTGCCCGTACAGCTCCAGCATTGCGTCCTCGGCCTGATCCAGGGTCTCGGTGCCGGTTTGGTAGTAGCAGCTGCTGTACTTCAAGCGGTGGCCAAGGCAGGCCTGGAAGAACGCAGCAGGTACTTCGTAGTGCTGGCGATTGGCAGCATCCACATGCAGGGCGAGTGGACTGCTGGACAACTCGGCGATGCGCCGGCTGAATCGCTCCGATTGCGCTTGCAGGCCTTCCTCCGATTCCTCCTCCAGTCGCTGTGCGCACAGGCGGCGGATACCCCAGCGCAGTGCGGCATCCGGCAGCCAACCGCGCTCGGCCCAGCCGGTCAAACCGGGCTCGGCATGGATGGCGGAATCCAGTTGCGTGGCTGCATTCATGGCGATTGCTCCTTGGCGGTGCGGGGAAACCAGGGGAAGAACATCGGTGTGCTGCGCTGGTAAGCGCGGTAGTCTTCACCGCGGCTGCGTAGCGCCTGCTTCTCGGTGAACGGCACGCCGCTCAGGTAGCGCAGGAACAGGTACATCAGCACCGGGCCGGTCCATGCCAGCCACCATAGTGGCGAGCCAACGGCCAGCAGCACGTAGGTGAACCAGTGCAGCCATTCGAAGAAATAGTTGGGGTGCCGCGAGTAGCGCCACAGCCCTTGCCGACAGGTACGGCCTTTGTTGGCTGGCACGGCGCGGAAGCGCGCAAGCTGGCGGTCGGCAACGGACTCGCCGAGCACGCTCAGCAGCCAAACCAAACCTGCTGCCATCACCCAGAGGTAGCCATCGGTGCGCGGATTGCTGGCCACCGCGACGAACGGCAGCGCGAACAGAACTATCAGCAACGCCTGTGCAATGAAGAAGCCGAAGATCTTGCCCTGATGGCTGTGCCAATGTTCGCGCAGATACGTGTAGCGACCATCCTCGGACTCGTGTCGCACGCGCTGCCATAGATGCAGGGCAAGCCGGCTTCCCCACAATCCGCCGAGCACGGCCAAGCTGATGCGCGGCAATGCTGCGCCGTCGCCCAACCACGCGAGCAGCAGCGCAGCGGCAGCCAGGCCCTTGGCCCAGAGCACATCGACGATGCCGATATTGCGATGGCGGCGCTGCCAGGCCCAGCCCCAGAGCATGATCACCACGGCGTACAACAGCACCCAGCCCAGATTGCTCATGTGGAAGTACCTGCTGGTTGACCTTGTGTTGGACTGCGGCTCCAGCTGCGTGCATTCGTGACCAGCAGCGTCAGCGCCATGCTCCATCCGATGCCAAGCAGCAGCAATCCATGCCAGGCGGGCGCGGCAAAATGCACGGCGTCAAAGCCGCGTGCAGCGGATAGATAGGCCAGCGGCGCCAACAGCAGGCCGAACGTTGCTGGCAGCGCCCAATGCCGTTGCAGGAAGGCCATCGAGCAGGTCAGCGTCATCGCGAACGCGGCCCACAGCGCCATGATCCAGGGCGGCGGCGCCCAGCCGAACGGCGCAGCGGCGTAGGCGACACGACCGCTTGCCGCTGCAAGCCCATCGACCAGCCAGGCGCACACCAGTGCGAGCAGCAGCAGGCGCAGCTCGGTCCGCGGCTGCGCTGCGCTGTAGAGCTGGCTGACGATGTAGAGCACGGAGGCCAGCAGCGCCGGCCACTGCCAACCCCGTCCGGCGCCGGCCACGGCGCACAGCCAGACCAGTTGGTTGCCGAGCAGGTTGAGCAGGGTCCGGCGCATGTCAGCTGATCAGCCCGGCGTTGGCGGCGGGTTGATGGCCGGGCCGGGCCAGCAACAGGTGCGAGACGCCGATCGAACGTTCCAGGAAGCCGCCCTCGCAGTAGGCAAGATAGAATTCCCACAGCCTGCAGAAGCGTGCGTCGAAGCCCTGTGCGTGTACCGCAGGCAGCTGCGCCATGAAGCGCTGGCGCCAGGCGCGCAGGGTCAAGGCATAGGAGTAGCCGAAGTCGTGCTGGGCCACCAGCTGCAGGTCGCTGGCGCGGGTCTTCGCCGCCAGGATCGCTGCGATCGAGGGAATGAAGCTGCCGGGGAACACGAAGCGCTTGATGTAGTCCACGCTGCGCCGTGCCTGTTCGTAGCGATGGTCCTCGATGGTGATCGCCTGCAGCAGCGCAACGCCATCGGGCTTGAGCAGGCGCTGCAGCGTGGCCATGTAGGTGTCCAGGTATTCGGCACCGGTGGCCTCGATCATCTCGATCGAGACCAGCTTGTCGAACTGGCCCTCAAGATCACGGTAGTCCTGCATCAGCAGGGTGATCCGGTCCTGCAGCCCGGCCTCGTGCACGCGTTGCACGGCCAGTGCGTGCTGTTCGGCCGAGATCGTGGTGGTGGTGACATGGCAGCCGTAGTGCCGTGCGGCGTGCAGGGCGAAACCACCCCAGCCGGTACCGATCTCGATCACGCGGTCGCCGGCTTGCAACTGCAGTTGCTGGCAGATGCGGTCGAGCTTGCGCTGCGAGGCGTGCTCCAGCGAGGTGCTCTCGTCGGCGAACAATGCCGACGAATACATCAGGTCTGGCGACAGGAACAGCGCGAAGAAGTCGTTGCCGAGGTCATAGTGCGCGGCGATGTTGCGGCGGCTGCCTTCGCGGCTGTTGCGCCGCAGCCGGTTCCATCCACGCAGCAGCCAGCCACCAATACGCGCGGGGCCGCGTTCCATGCCATCGAGCAGATCGCGGTTGCGCACCAGGATGCGCACCAGCGTGACCAGGTCATCGCAACGCCAGTCGCCGTTGATATAGCTCTCGCCAGCGCCGACGCTGCCTTGTGCAGCGACCTTGCGATAGAACGCGGGATCATCAATGGTCACCGTGGCCTGCAGCTGAGCGGAAGCATCGCCGAGCACCACCTCGCCGAGCACGTCGTGCACGCGCAGGCAGCCCTCACGCAACGGTGCGAGTTCGGCCAGCAGCCGGCGGCGCAGCAGTGCATCCAGCGCACCGGGCTGTGGCAGGGCCACCGAGGAAGTCATCTGGTTCATCGCGTTTTCTCGGCGAGGGAAGGATGGTCATGGACCGGGTTGCGCTTGAGCCACAGCCGCAGTGCCTGCCAGTGGATGGCGGCGACCACCTGCAGCGTCATCAGCGGGTAGCAGGCCAGCACACGCGCCAAACCGGCGCCATTGAGCGGGTGGCGCTGCATGGACTGGGTTGCGTCGAACTGGCGCTTGCCTTCGCGCCATACCTGCATATGCACCTGCAGGTCGTCATCGGGCGCGGTGAGGCGCCAGTCGTAGCGGCAATCCATCGCCATGAACGGCGAAACATGGAAGCACTTGTCGAACTGCCAGCGCAGCGCCCGGCCGTTGCTGAGCGCGGTTGCCGCGGGCAGTACATAGGCGTGCCGTTCTTTCCATGGCGTGTTGGTGATGTCCGCCACGATGCAGTCCAGGCTGACGCCATCGGCCCGGTAGCAGTAGTAGAAGCTGACCGGATTGAACACGTGGCCGGCAACGCGCAGATGGGTAAGCAGGCGCACCGGTCCAGCCGGCCGATGGCCAAGCACGGTTGCAGCGTGGTCTCTCACCGCATCTGCCAGCGGCTGCTCCGGATCGCCGAAATAGTCGCTGCGGCGGAACTCGGCCAGGTTGCGACGGTTCACCGACCACAGCCAGCGCCCGGCAAAGACCTGCTCCAGTTCGTCCAGGTCCAGCAGCAGCTGGGCGATCGGATAGCGGAACGCATGTGGATGCGGCAGATGGCGGCGATGCACCACATGGCCGAGGTAGATCGCGCTGCTGGTCATGCGGTCGCCTCCGGCTGCGGCAGCCAGAAGGCGCTTGGCCTGCGCGCAGTCAACGCATCCACCACGCGGCGGGCACTGCGTATGCCATCTTCGTGGAAGCCCCAGCCCCAGTACGCGCCGGCGAACCAGGTGTGGCGCTGGCCTTGGATATCGGCCCAGCGCTGTTGTGCCGCCACGGCGGCGTGGTCGTGCACCGGGTGCGCGTAGCGCATGCGCCGCAGCACCTTGGCCGGATCGATCCGAGCGCTGTCGTTGAGTGTCACTACCAGCGGCGTATCGCCTGGAAGTCCCTGCAGCAGGTTCATGCAGTAGCTGACCGTGCATGGTGCGTCGGTTGCGTCCGGCACGTGCGCGTTCCACGCTGCCCACGCCTTGCGGTTGCGTGGCAGCAGGGAAGCATCGGTATGCAGCACCACGTCGTTGTGCTGGTAGTTGATGGCGCCCAGTATCTGCTGCTCAAGCGGGTCCGCGTCATCGAGCAGGCGCAGGGCCTGGTCGCTGTGGCAGGCCATGATCACTTCATCGAAGCCCTCAACGCCTGCGGCGCTGTGGACCCACACCCCGTCCGCCTCGCGCTCAACCTTCCTGACCGCGCATTCAAGCCGTTCGCGCACCTGCCAGCGTGCCCGCAGGGCGTCGATATAGCGCGCCGAGCCGCCTTTCACCACGCGCCATTGCGGGCGTCCGCTGATCTGCAGCATCTGGTGGTTGGCCATGAACTGGACCAGGTAGCGTGCCGGGAAGTCCCGCACGGTTGCGGTCGGCGAGGACCATAACGCTGATGCCATCGGCAGCAGGTGTTCCTCGACGAAGGCCTCGCCGTAACGCTGGCTGCGCAGGTACTCGCCCAGCGTGGGGCCGGCGCCGCCATCCAGCAGCGCCGGGGCATCACGGTAAAAGCGACGCAGGTCACGCAGCATGCCCCAGAAACGTGGCGACAGCAGGTTGCGCCGCTGGCAGAACAGGCCATCGAGCGAGGTCGCGTTGTATTCCACGCCGCTGCGCTCGCTGCACATGGAAAAACTCATCGTGGTCGGTTGCGATTCCACCCCAAGCTCATCGAACAGCGCGCTCAGCAGCGGGTAGTGCTGCGGGTTGAAGACGATGAAGCCGGTATCCACGGCCATCGGTATCCCATCCACCTGCAACGCATGGGTGTGGGTGTGGCCGCCGAGGTAGTCATTGGCCTCGAACAAGGTGACTTCATGCGTGCCATCCAGCCACCAGGCGCTGGCCAGCCCGGCAATTCCCGAACCAATGACGGCGATACGCATATCAGTTCCTCGCCTTGGCCAGCACCCAGGCCGGGATCGGCTTGAGCTCCTTGACCAGGCCCAGCATCGCCATCAACCGCAGGCCATACCAGGTCAGGTCGATCTCCCACCAGCGGAATCCCTGACGCACCGTGCCGGGGAAGAAATGGTGGTTGTTGTGCCAGCCCTCACCGAAGGTGAGCAGCGCCAGCCAGAAGTTGTTGCGGCTGTCATCGCGGGTGTCGAAGCGGCGGCGGCCAAAACGATGTGCCAAAGAATTGATGGTGACGGTGGCGTGGAACAACACCACGGTGGAGATGAAGAATCCCCAGACCAGCAATTGCATGCCGGAGGTCTGCAGGTCCGGTGCCCAGCGTTCAAGCGCCGCGCCCAGTGCGTACAGGGCGGCGGCGAGCAGCAGCGGTACTACGGTGTCGAAGCGGTCCAGCCAGCGCAGTTCCGGGAAGCGGGCCAGATCCGGCACGCGCTGCAGGTCGGTGGCGAAGGCTTCGCGGGTCAGGAACCAGCCGACGTGGCTGCGCCAGAAGCCTTTCTGCTGCGGAGAATGCGGGTCCAGCGGCTGGTCGGCGTGCCGGTGGTGGTGCCGGTGGTGCGCCGCCCACCACAGCGGCCCGCGCTGCACGCTGGAGGCGCCGACAAGGGCAAACAGGAACTGCACCGCGCGCGATGTCTGGAAGGTGCGGTGGGAAAAGTAGCGGTGATAGAACGCGGTGATCGCGAACATCCGCACGGCATACAAGGCCAGCGCGACCGCAACTGCCGTCCACGACGCCCCGGTCCAGATCACCCCCAGGCAGCCGATGTGCAGCAGCGCGAAGGGCAGGGCGCGCATCCAATCGATGCGGTCGGCCAGCTGCGCATCACCAACGACGTCAGCGCTACCGGCGGTGTCGAACCAGCGCTGGATCGTACGCAGCAGGGCCACGCGTCGGCGGGGAAGGGGCGCTGCGGATGCCATGGCGCGTATCTCGAGAGGTTTCCTACCCTTCTCTACGGCGCGCGGCGCTGATTGGATGCAGCGTAATGAAGATTCCATCAGGACCCGCCCCGCGTGGCGATACAGCGCGGCACCAGCACCTGCTGCAGCTCGGCCTGCCATTGCGCCTGCGGACGCTCCACTGCCTTCTGTGCGAAGCGCACCGTCACCACCGGGTAGTCACCGCGGGCATCGCGCAGGTTGCTTGTTCCGTGGAACTCCAGCAGGCGCCGATCAGCATCGGCATAGACCAGCGCCAGACGCGGCGCGACCACCGCGTACCAGGCATCCAGCTGCACCTGGATCGACTGGGCATCCAGCCCTTGCCAGCGGATGGTGCCAACCCGCTGCACCTGCACCGGGTAGTAGCGCTGGCGGCTGGGCACCAGGAACTGCAGGCTGAGCCGCTCGCCCTGCATCAATTGCTGCCAGTGCGCGCGCACGGCGGCGTCGAACCCGGCGTCGATCACCGCATCGGCCGGAAGCGGAAGCCGCTGCGCCCGCGTTTTCGCCGCCGCGTCCTCTTTCCAGTTCAGTTGTACGACGCCTCCCGTCGCAGCAACGCTGGCGGCCTGGCCACTACGGCGATCCTCCCAGCGATAGCTGGGTGCCTGGGCGGAACCGTTGACCTGCATGTGCTTGCGCGCGAAGGGCTGGCCGTCGGGGCACAGGTAGTGCACCCAGCGCTCGGCTGCGTCCCCGGCGCCGCGTTGCCAATGTACCTCGCGGTAGGCCACTGCCCCGTCGCGGGTCGTGGCAACGCCTTCACCGCGCAGCAGCGGCGCTGCCGACGCCATGAAGGGCAGGAACAGCAACAGGCAGGCCATGCGCATTGGGGCATCCCGGAATGAGCTCTCCCTGCCTACGGGCGAGGCCAGCCGCTGGATGCAGGCACGGCGGTGCATCCAAACGCCGCCACCACGCGTAGGAAGGACAACACATTCACTGCAGCCCTGCCCACGCAGATGTACCCTGATTCCCGCAACCTCCCTTCCCCCTTAGACACCGCCCGGATCGTGTCCAGTTCACAGCAGCTGAGCAAAGAGCCAATGAACTGGGCCGGTGACATGGACGGTGTGGCGCGGCTGCGCGATCGCGACTGCTTCATGCGCATCTATGACCACTTCATGCCACGCCTGTGCGTCTACCTGCGTGGCCTGGGTGCCCCGGAGGCGGTGGCCGAGGAGCTGGCGCAGGAGTGCCTGCTGCGCTTGTGGCTGAGGGCCGCGGAATTCGACCCGGCACAGGGTGCGCTGAGTACCTGGCTGTACCGCATCGCGCGCAACCTGCACATCGATCGTGTCCGCCACGAGCGCAGCTGGACATTGGTGCAGGCGGCGGTGGAGAACGCGGCCACGGCCGATGTGCTTGATCGCAGCAGCGCCGAGCAGTTCGCCGATCATGCGAGGTTGCGCCAGCGCATCAACGAGTTGTCGGCGGTGCAGGCGCGGCTGGTGCGGATGTCCTATTTCGAAGCAAAGAGCCACGGCGAGATCGCGCAGGCGTTGGGAATGCCCTTGGGTACGGTCAAATCACATCTGCGGCGGGCCTTCCTGTTGCTTCAGTCCAAGGTCGGGGGTGCGTCATGAATCCGCACCACCACCTGCACGAATCCACCTTGATGAGTTACGCCGCCGGCGCACTGCAGGCGCCGTTGAGCATTGTTGCCGGTACCCATCTTGAGCAGTGCCCGCACTGCCGTCAGCGTCTGCGTGATGCCGAGGCGGTCGGCTCGGCGTTGCTGGAGCAGACCCAGCCGGTGCTCGACGATACGCGGCGCGAGGCACTGCGCGCCGCCATGCTGGCGCAGCTGATGGACGTGGCCCCGCCCGCGATGCCGCCACCGGCGCGGCAGGCACCGCCGGAGCGGCCACAGGCCGACCCGGAGTATCTACCGGCATCGCTGCATCCGTATTTCGGCGACTCGCTGGCGAGCCTGCGCTGGCGCTGGATGGCGCCGGGCGTGCATTGCATCCGTGCACGGCAGATGCCGTCGCTGATCATGTTGAAGATCGCGCCGGGTAAATGCCTGCCCATGCACAGCCATGGCCGCAGTGAACTCACCCAGGTCCTGCGTGGTTCGTACAACGACGCGCTGGGGCTGTTCGCGCCCGGCGATGTGGCGGACCTGGATGCCGAGGTGGAACACCAGCCGGTGACCGCGCCCGGTGTGCCGTGCATCTGTGTTTCGGCACTGGATGCACCGCTGGTATTCAGTGGCTGGTTGGCACGCAAGGTGCAGCGCTTCGTCAAACTCTAGTTCGTACGGAGGGGCCAATGGTGAACGATGGCGGGCGCCTGAAGATCGTGTTGACCGGAGCCAGTGGACTGGTTGGTCAAGGCGTCGCGTTGGCCTGCGCTGGCTCCGTGCATGTAAGGCGCACGGTCGCGCTGGTGCGACACGCCGGCGGCCTGGTCACGGCAACCGAGGAGTTGGTGCTGGAGGATTTCCTGCAGGCCCATCGTCGCCAGGCCGACCTGGTGGGCTTCGATGCCTGCTTCTATTGCGCCGGCGCCCCGCCCCTGGGCACAGCGGAAGACGCGTACCGGCGGGTCACGCTGGACACCACACTGGCTGTTGCGCAGACCTGGTTCGCTGCCAATCCACAGGGAGTGTTCCTGTATGTATCGGGCGCGCACGCCAACCCCGGGAGCCACTTGATGCCGCTGCGCATCAAGGGCGAAACGGAGCGGGCACTGGTCCAACTGCCTGGACGTACGGTGATGCTGCGGCCGGGTGGCGTACGGCCGGTCGCTGGCACCGGCAGCCGGCATGCGCTGCTGAAGCCGCTGTATGTGGTTGGCGGACCAATGATGCAGCTGGCAACAGCTGCCCTGCCGTCGGTGTTCACCAGCAACCTGGTTCTGGGTCGCGCGATGATCGCGTTGGCACGCATGCGTGATCCGCCCGCCGAGGTGGAATGCTCGCAGATCAATCAGCTCGGGGATGCCGACGCAGCCTAGGCCCGCTGCGGCAGCACGCCTACGCACGGGCTTTGCCGTTCACAGCAGCCCGGGATTTGCCTGCCAGACCGCGTAGTTGAGCACGCTGGCAAAGCCCACCCAGGCAAGATAGGGCAGCAACATGCAGGCCGCGACCTTGTGGATGCGCCAGAACGCAATTAGCGTGGCGACGATCAACACCAATAACAGCAGGATATCGGCGAAAGCCAACGCGCCCTGTTTCCAGCCGAAGAACAGCCAGCTCCACAGCGTGTTGAGGCCGAGCTGCAGCAGGTAAAGCGTCAGGGCCGGTGTCGCCGCACGCCAGCCGCGTTCGCGCCACACGAGAAAGGCCGCCAGCGCCATCAGCGCGTACAAGGCGGTCCACACCGGCCCGAACAGGCTCGCCGGTGGCGCCCATGCAGGCAGCGCAAGGCTGGCGTAGAAACTGGCGGCGGAGATGGAGGCCCGCGCACCAAGCGCTGCGGCGAGGAAGGTGACCAGGAACCAGCCGGAGAAACCAAGGAGCTGTCTAGGTATCTGCATGGCGCTTGCTCGTCCTTTCCGGCGTGATCAGATGCCGCTTGTACGCAGCAGTGCAGGGTTTGGATGCAGTGATGACAGCCAATGATGCTGATCGGTGCCTGGATCACCTCGGCAGGCCAGCCCACCTGCCTTGCATCCTGGCCTGAATCGGGACGGTTTTCAGGACGCGCACGGCTGCATCTGGCAGCCGTGCCGTCCCGGCGGTGGTTACTGCTTGTCGATCGCGGAGATTCGTGTCTTGCCGATTCGCCTGCCTTCCAGATCAATCACCTGCAGGCGCCAGCCAGTCGACTCAACGGTATCGCCAGCCACCGGCAGCCGCTCCAGCGCATGCAGGAACAAGCCGGACAAACTGACATACATCGGGCTTCGTTCCAGCGTGATGCCGGTGATGCGCTCCACGTCTTCAATCGACATGGACGCATCCACGATCCAGCTGCCGTCCACCTGTTCGGCGCCGAAGTCGGCGTCGCGGGTATCGGCAAGATCGCCCGCAATCGCCGCCAGCAGATCGTTGGCGGTGACCAGGCCCTGCACGCTGCCGTATTCGTCGACCACCACCGCCAATGGAATCGGATGCTGCTTGATCCGCTCCAGCGCACGCAGCGCGGTCGCGCCTTCGGGCAGGGTCAGCGGCTCGCGCAGGTAGTCGGCCAACACCAAGGGCTTGCCGGCGAGCACGCCCGCCAGCAGGTCGCGGCTCTGCACCACGCCTTGCAGGTTATCCAGCTCGCCATCGGCCACCAGCAGACGGGTATGCGGCGAGGCCATCAGCTGCGCGGTGGTGTGCTCCGGGCCCTTGCCTAGATCGATCCATTGGATATCGGCACGCACCGTCATCACGCTTGCGACCGAGCGGTCGGCCAGGGCCAGCACGCCGCGGATCATGTCGTGCTCGGATGCCGCAAGACCAGATGGCAGCTGATCCGCTGGCTCGTGGCTCTCACCGGCAACGGCCTGCGTCGGGCGTGAGCCCAGCAGCTTGAGCACCGCGTTGGAGGTGCGCTGCCGGAAGGACAGGTTCTGTGCGTGCTTTTCGCGGTTGAACTGCGTCCACTGGTTGAAACCCTCGATCAGGATCGAGAAGGCGATGGCTGCGTACAGATAGCCCTTGGGAATCTTGAAGCCCAGGCCTTCGGCCACCAGGCTGAAGCCGATCATCAACAGGAAGCCAAGGCACAGGATCACCACCGTCGGATGACGGTTGACGAAACTGGTCAGCGGTTTGCTGGCCAGCATCATCACGGCCATCGCGATGGTCACCGCGGCGAACATCACGCCGAGGTTGTCGACCATGCCGACCGCGGTGATCACCGAGTCCAGCGAGAACACCGCATCGAGGATGACGATCTGCGTCACCACCAGGCCGAAGCTGGCGTACACCTTGTTGTCGCCGGCTTCATGCGAGCGTCCTTCAAGCCGCTCGTGCAGTTCCATCGTCGCCTTGAACAACAGGAACAGGCCGCCGACCAGCAGGATCAGGTCGCGGCCGGAGAACGCGTGGTCGAATACGGAGAACAGCGGCGTGGTGAGCCGCATGATCCAGGACAGCGTGGCCAGCAGGCCCAGTCGCATCAACAGCGCCAGGCTCAAGCCGATGAGGCGGGCCTTGTCACGCTGGTGGGGAGGAAGCTTGTCCGCAAGGATCGCGATGAAGACGAGGTTGTCGATGCCGAGGATGATTTCGAGAACGACAAGTGTAGAAAGACCCATCCAGATTGTTGGGTCGGATAACCATTCCATGCAGTGTTGGGGTAGCGGAGGAACCCCGATCATCGCACGCGCGAACAGCTTGCTTCCTTTTTTGGGCGAAGCCGCTGTTTTTGTTCACTTTCCTGTTCATGGAATCGTTGTTGCATCCCGCCGATGTGGCCGCGCGCGGAGTTGGTGAAGCGTGGCGCATGTGGACTGACCGGGATGTCATCGCAGGCTCGGCCGGGGAATCGCCCCTCTGACATGCAAACGCAGGGTATCTGCTGCCGGGAATGCATGCATCGCGGGCGCACAGCCGCGGCTCCATTTCCAGTCGATGAAATGCTGCTGTCATCTCCGCACGCCACCATCTGCCGCTTTATCGGCGGCGGGACCTTGGGTTGTCGTGAAAAGCGCCAGGATCTGGGAGCAGGGCTATGAGCTGCGCCGACGCTTGCTGCGGGGATTCTTCCTGCGCCGTGGCTCCCACGCCGATGATGCCGAGGATCTGGCGCAGGAGGTCTACCTGCGGCTGCTGCGTCGCAGTGACGACGACGCCGAGGCCATCGCCAATCCAGAAGGCTATCTATTCGCGGTCGCAGCCAACCTTGCCCGTGAGCACGCGCGCACGCAATCCGCGCGTCCACCGCTGGACGACGTCGATCTGCTTGCCGAGGTGCTGAAGAGCGAGGAAGACATCGAGGGCGAGTTCGAGCAGGTGCAGCGTTGGAGTGACATCCGTGGCGCCATCGCGCGCTTGCCTGCCACCACCCGCCGGGTGATGGAGCTGCACTATCGCGAAGGCGTGGAATGCCTGCAGATCAGCGCGCAGCTTGATGTATCCGTGCACATGGTGCGCAAGCACATAGGCAAGGGACTGGAAGCCTGCCGGCAGGCGCTTGGCACCAGGGAGGGTGCATGAATTCGGATACCACCGATTGCATGAATGGAAGCGTTGCCGAGCAAGGCGTGCAATGGTTCCTGATCAACCGCGACGGGGCGCTGAGCGACGTACAGCGGCGCGCATTCCTGGCCTGGCTGCGCCGTTCACCGGAGCATGTGCGTGCCTACCTGCGTGCGCTGGATCTGCATCGGCAGGTAGGCGAGGCGATGCCGGCGGCATCGTCCGACCTGCTCGAAGGCATGCTTGCAGAGGCGGGCGCACGCCGACCGACGGCCAAGGTGGTGCCCTTGTTTGCCAAGAACGTCGCTGGCAACGCGGTTCCAACGCGACGCGGACGGCGCCGCTGGGCTGCCTTGGCCGCGGCTGCCTGCGTGGTGCTGGTGCTGGGGGCGTCATTGTCACGGCTATGGCCGCAGGAGCAGGTGTTGACGGCAGGCCACGGGGAGCTGCGCGAACTGGTGCTTGCAGATCGCACCCAGGTGCGGTTGAACGCGGACAGCGCCATCCGTGTGCGCATGGGCTGGATCGGTCGACAGGTGGAGCTGCTGCGCGGTGAGGCCAGTTTCGATGTCGCACCGGACCGACGCGCATTCGAGGTGCAGGTAGGCGAGCTGCGGGTGCGCGATATCGGTACCGTGTTCGATGTGTCGCGACGGCTGCAGAACACCCGCATCGGCGTGGTCTCGGGCGAAGTCGAGGTGTGGAGGGGGGACTCGGACCAGCAGCGCCTTGCCCGGCTGGTCGCGGGCCGCGTGGTGCTGGTGGACAACGATACCGGCGCGGTGCAGCCCTTGGACATGCCTGCATCGATGCTGCTGGATTGGCAGCACCGCAAGGTGTCCTTCCTGGACGAACGGCTGGATGAGGTTGCGGCAGCATTCAATCGCCATAACCGGGTGCAGGTCGTGATCGAGGACGATGCAGCGGCGGCCATGCGCCTGTCCGGCAGCCTGGATGCGGACCGTATCGTGGCGCTGCAGGCATTCCTTGCCCGCGACCCGCGCTTCAAGGTGCAGCGCCGTGGTGACACCGTGCATGTCCATAGCCGCTGAAGGCAGCGCGTTGGGCCTGTAAGAAAAAATTCATCGAATCAGCGTTCTCCACTTCGCCGCAGCACCGCTCTTACTAGGGGAAGCCGACGTCACCTGCCGACGCGGTACATGCAATCTCCCTCCTTAGGAACCGTGATGCGGAAGAAGCTCTACCTGTCGGTCGTACTTGCACTATCTCCCTGCATTGCCGTGCCGGCACTTGCCGCCACGGATGGACTGGAAGCGAAAGTGACGACTGCGATTCCGGCGCAATCGCTGGGTCATGCGTTGGAGCAGTTGTCGCGCAGTGCCGGCGTGCAGTTCCTTTACTCGCCCACTGGCGCGCCGCGCATGGCAGCGGCAGTGCCGATCGGCGCCACCGTCAAGCAGGCGCTGGAGGTACTGCTGGCTGGCAGCGGGTTGAGCTACAGCGTGGTGGACGGCAACGTCATCGCCATCGATCCAGCGCCCGCCAAGCCAGCCGCTGCGCAGCCCGCGCCTGCGGTGCCACGTGCCGCAGAGGCGGCCGCCGCGCCTACCCTGGGGACGGTGACGGTGATTGCCGCACATGAGGTCATCGACCAGAAGAAGCAGTCGCCGGTGATCAAGGATTCGGTGATCTATGATGAGATGGACAGCTATGGCGACGAGACCCTGGCCGAGAGCCTGATGGCCGCGCCGGGCCTGAGCGCGGTGGAGGACGCCGGCGAGCCGCGTTACGTCACCGTGCGCGGCGTGCAGGCCAACCTCAACTACACCACCATCGACGGCATCGCCATTGCCAGCGTCGGCGGCAGCGGCTCCGGCGAGCGGATGAACAACCTGCAGCTGATTCCCAGCGACATCGGTACCCGCACCGATATCTACAAGAGCTTCAGTGCCGAGCAGGCACCGGATGCCATTGGTGGCGTGATCGACATCATCAGCCGCAGCGCGTTTGATCGCTCCGGGAAATATGTATTCGCCGACGTGGCGGGTATCTACTCCACCGCCGAGACCGATGTCGGCCGCAGTGCCGGCGGTGACCACAAGACGCTTGGGCACTTTGGCAAGAGCGCAAAGATGGTGTTCTCCAACCAGTTCGGCGCTGACCAGCAGTTCGGCATCGTCGCGGTGGCCCGCTATGAGCAGCGTTCGCGCAACAGCATCAAGCGCTGGGTCGAGTCCAACTACTACTTCAACGACGCGGGCAAGTACCTGACCGATGGCACCACCGCGCCCACCGAAGCGGCCGGTTGGAACGGCCTGCGTGCACCGGGCAACTTCAGTACCGGCACCTATACCAACTTCATCACCAACTTCGGTGGCTCGGCCAAGCTGGAATGGAAGCCGAGCGACGATCCCTTCTACGCGTCGTTGTTGCTGTACTCGTACCGTTTCTACGAGAACTCGACGATGAACAAGACCGATCTGTATTCCAACGCGAAGTTCGCGATCCGTGATCAGACTGCCGATGGCGGCACCACCCAGATCAACAGCATCTACATCAAGAACCGCCACGATCGCTGGGACCGCAACAACCGCGGCGCGATCGCCAACTTCAACTGGGACATCGGTGCGCTGACCAGGCTGACCCTGCGCGGTGGCCACACCGAGGAGACCTTCGACAATACCCAGGTCTACTGGGGCGTACGCGCTTACCCGAGCAACCTGTTCGTGGATTACGCCAATGACAAGCATGGCTTCCCGAACGCTGTGGACGTGTCCGATCCCAGCCTGCTGACCAGTTCCAGCTTCAAGCTCAATCCAGCCCAGGCCTATATCTCGCCGCGTGATGCGAAGGAGACCATCGACAACCTGCGCCTGGATTTCAGCCACAACATCGATGCCGATGCGCGCGGATTCGGGCTTGCCGCGGGCGCCGAGTACCGCCACCTCAACATCTGGCAGGACATCGATTTCACCTACTACAAGACCAGCGCGACCTTGAATGACTACCTGTACCCAGGCTCGACGCTGCTCGGCTCGGTACCGGGTTTCCCGCTGATCGACAACAGCAAGGTCACCGAAGAGCTGCTGCCGACCCTGGACAACAACAACGCGGCCTATCCGAACGCGAACTTCACCAGCGACTACAAGTATGTGGAGGACATCGCCAATGCCTATGTGTCCGCCCACTATGCATGGGATCGGTTGCTGCTGATCGGCGGCCTGCGCTACGACCACACCCGCTTCGATGCGTTCAGCCCGTACAGCAACAACGGCGGCAGCACTTATACCGCCGATTTCCTGAAGACCAGTGGCGGCTACAGCGACCTGCTGCCTTCGCTGAACGCCAGTTTCAAGCTCAGCGAGAACCAGCGCCTGCGCTTCTCGGCGAGCCGGACGCTGGGCCGCCCGACCCCAAGCAACATCGCCCAGGCCACCAACAGCAGTTGCGCGGACGATGACGATGGCCGGGGCTATTGCACGATCAAGCAAGGCAATGCCGGGCTCGATCCGCGCCGCTCGACGAATCTGGACCTGGCCTGGGAGAAGTACTTCAACGGCAACAATGGCATCGTCTCGGTTGCCTTGTTCGACAAGGTGATCAAGGACGACATCTACACCTTGACCACCTTCGAGGATATCGGCGACACCACCTACCGGGTTACCCAGCCGATGAACACCGACGAATCGCGGCTGCGTGGCGTCGAGTTCGCCATCGCCAACCGCAACCTGCGTTGGGGACGTCACCGCTTCGACATGTTCTTCAATGCCACCGGCCTGGACGGGCAGACCAACTACAGGATCAGTGACGGCACATCGCGGCGCCTTGATCGCCTGTTGTACCAGCCGGATTGGTCGCTCAATGGCTCGGCGATCTGGCGCATGCCGTGGAACAGCGCCCAACTGCGGGTTTCCGGCAATTACCGCAGCCGCATGCTGGTCGACTTCGGTGATACCGAATGGCTCGATTCCTATTACGACCCGTACATGACCTTCAACCTGGCTTTCAGTCACAAGATCAGCAAGCACGTCACGCTGAAGTACGAGGCCAAGAATCTTTTCAACATGCAGCCGACCTACAGCACCGGTCCGAACGGTCGCTTCCGTACCGAGATCGATGACTACGGCCGCTTCTACTACTTCCACATCATCTACAACTGAGGACGCGGCCCGTGGACAACTTCAATCGCAGGCGTTTCCTCGCGTTGTCCGGTCTGTCGGCGTTTGGTGCGTGGATGGGCACCGCATCGCTGGCCGCACAGGCCGACGCCAGCGCGCTGAATCCGCGCAACCTGCTGGCATCGCCGCGCTTTGCCAGCACGCCGTTCACGCTCGGGGTGGCGTCCGGTGACCCCAGCCCCGATGGCATGGTGTTGTGGACGCGGCTGGCGACCGAACCCTTGGTCTTCGGCGGCGGCATCACGCCGCGACCGATACCTGTGCAGTGGCAGCTCGCTGCCGATGATGGCTTCCGTCGCGTGCTGCGGCAGGGTTCGGCACTTGCGCATCCCGAGCTCGGTCATGCCTTGCATGTGGAGCTGCAAGGGTTGGAGCCTGGCCGACCGTATTGGTACCGTTTCACCGTTGGCGGCCATGAAAGCGCGGTAGGCCGCACCTGCACCTTGCCTGCGGCAACGGCGCAGGTGGACAGGGTCCGCTTCGCGGTGGCTGGTTGCCAGCACTTCGAGGAAGGGCATTTCACTGGCTGGCGCTGCATCGCCGAGGAGCCGCTGGATTTCGTCTTCCACTATGGCGACTACATCTACGAGGGCGAGAGCCAGCCTGGCGTGCGGCGGATGAATGGTCAGCCTTTCACCAACCTGCGCAACCACGTTGGGCCGAAGATCTACACCCTGGATGACTATCGGCGGCGCTATGCGCAGTACAAGAGTGATGCCGACCTGCAGGCCGCGCACGCCGCCGCACCGTGGTTCGTGACCTTCGATGACCACGAGGTGGACAACAACTGGGCGGGAGCGGAAGACCAGGATGGAACCCCGAGCGAAGTGTTCCTGCTGCGGCGCGCACAGGCGTTCCAGGCGTACTACGAGAACATGCCGTTGCGCCGTTCTGCATTCCCGGTCAACGGGCATATGCAGCTGTATCGGCGTGCGCGTTACGGCAACCTGATGGACCTGCATCTGCTTGATACCCGCCAATACCGCAGCAAGCAGGTGGACATGGCCGCGCGCGAGCAGGTCGAGTCGCCGGCACGCAGCATCGTCGGTGCGCAGCAGGAGCGCTGGTTGTTCGATGGGCTGGCGGATGCGGCGCCGCGTTGGCATACCATCGCCCACCAGGTTTCGCTGGGCAATTACGCGCGCGAGAAGGATGGACAGGTGGTTTCATCGGATGACCAATGGTCCGGCTATCTGGACAGCCGCCGGCGGCTGCTCGGCCATATCCAGACGCTGGGCTTCAACAACGTGGTTACCGCATGTGGGGACGCGCACCGGCACTACGCGAGTGACCTGGTGCAGGACAACGCCGATTCCGGTGTGATCTCCAGCGAATTCCTGGCCACGTCGATCAGCTCCGGCGCCGATGGCCAGGGCGTCGATGCGATGGCGCGCAATACGCTGCAGCACAGCCCGCACCTGAAGGCCACCACCGACAAACGCGGCTATGTACTGTGCGACGTGACCCGCGACGCCTGGGTGGGCGACATGAAGACGCTCGACCAGGTCATGCAGCCCGGCGGCAAGCTGGAGAGCTGGAAGCGCTATGCGGTGGCGCATGGTCGGCCGGGCTTGCAGGAGGCCTGAGAGCACCGTCATCCGCTGAAACTCACGGATCATCTCGCTGCCAGCAATGCGGGCGTGATGTGGGAAGCCGTGGTTCCAGCGGGTGGTCCGTTCCTGTGCGCCAGGACTCCCTATCGTCACCGTGTCGCTGATAGGCTACGGCGGCGACCACAGGAGCAGGCCATGAGAATTTCACGCAAGGCGGTTTTCAGCGGATTACTGGCTGTAGGTTCTTTCGCAGCGCAGGCGCAGGCGCAGGCGGCACAGCTCGATGCGCAGTTGCGGGCAGCGGCGACGGCCCAGCAGCCAGCAGTGATCGAGACACTGCGCGAACTGGTGCTGATGGAGTCCGGTTCCACGGATCATGAGGGGGTCGGCAAGGTGATGGCCTATCTCGACAAGCGGCTGCAGGCGCTGGATGCGAAGGTGGAGCGGGTCCCGTCGGCAACCGGCGGCCCGGATCTGGTGCGGGGCACCTTCAACGGCACTGGCAAGTTGAAGGTGATGTTGATCGCCCACGCCGATACGGTCTACGACCGCGGCATCCTTGAGAGGGAACCGTTCCACCAGAAAGGCAACCTGTTGTATGGCCCGGGTATCGCCGACGACAAGGGTGGCATCGCGGTGATCCTGCATTCGCTGGCCTTGCTCAAGGCGCGCGGGTGGAACGATTACGCGACGGTCACCGTGTTGTTCAATCCGGACGAAGAGATCGGCTCGCCGGGCTCAGGTGAAACCATTGCCAAGCTGGCCGACGAGCACGACGTGGTGCTGTCCTTCGAGCCATCGGCGGCCAAGGCGGTGATCGAAAGCGAAGGCGTGCTGCTCAGTGCCGCCGGCACTTCGCAGGTGCGGATGACGGTGCAGGGCCTGTCCGCACACGCAGGTGCGGCGCCGGAACAGGGCCGCAACGCACTCGTCGAACTGGCCCACCAGATCATCCAGACCAAGGATGTGGCCGTCGGGGTGCCGGGTGCGCAGCTCAACTGGACGACGGCCAATGCCGGCACGGCGCGCAACCAGATTCCGGAACGCGCCGAAGTCGGCGGCGATGCGCGGGTGATGCAGGCCGACAGCAATGCCAATCTGCTGGCGGCGCTGCAGGCCAAGGTCAAGGAGAGCCACGTGGTGCCAGATACCACCACCACGGTGACGCTGGAGCCGCTGCGCCCGATCTACGTTGCCGGTGAGCGTGGTCGAGCGTTGGCGGACCTGGCGCAGGAGATCTATGCCGAACTGGACGGGCGCAAGCTGCTGATGCATCCCACTACCAACGGTGGCACCGATGCGGGCTTCGCTGGCCGCTCTGGTCATGCCGCGGTGCTGGAAGGCCTGGGGCTCGCAGGCTGGGGGTATCACGCACGCAATGAATTCATCGAGATCGACTCGATCCCGCCACGCCTGTACCTGGCATCGCGGATGTTGATCGAGCTTGCCAAGCGCGCGCCGAACTGAGTTTGCGGCGCGTCAGGTGGCCTTGTGCAGCGGCCACGAGCCCAGCATGATTGAAGCGGAATGAGAGCGCAGGCGCGGTGCCACAGGCACCGCGCCTGGCGCATTGAAGCGCGCCGCTGTTGTTGTGACGCCGCGTAAGCGGCGCGGCCAACGCCTGTGCGTGTGTGGAGCAAACCGGGGTCAGAGTGGGGTTTCGACACGAAACCCCACTCTGACCCCGGTTTGCTCCCACAGGCTCAGCTTGAGCACGTCTTCGTGGTTCAGTGTGCGGCAGTGTAGATGTCCTGCAGCACGGCTTTTTCAAGCTCCAGCTCACTGAGCAGGTTCTTGACGATATCGCCGAGGCTGAGGATGCCAACCAGCTTGGAACCTTCGGTCACCATCAGGTGGCGGTGGCGCGAGTAGGTCATCAATGCCATGGCCTGCTTGAGGCTTGCCTCGGGTGCGATGCCTTCCAATCCGGTGGAGGGAAGGGTGGAAATGACGCGGCGTCCTGCCTGCGGGCCATCATCGGCAAGGCTGCGCACGATGTCTTTCTCGGAAATGATGCTTACCGGTGCGTCGTCTTTCATCACCACCAACGCGGCGATCTTGTGCGCGCTCATCTTGTGCGCGGCAGCGCCAATGGTGTCTTCCACATCGATGGTGACTACGGTTTGTTTCTTTGACTGCAGGAGTTCGCGGACGTTCATTGATGTTTCCTGTTGCAGGTTACTCAAACGGGATAGTTCGCCTTGCTACCTGTGTGGTGGTAGCGGTACTGCCGCGATGTCCTCGGCACTTCGATTCTACGAGTGGGAAAGCCGCGATGTATTTGCGTATATGAGACGGTTTGTCGCGGATTTACGGCTGATTCATTCCGTGTTCGTTTAGGCAGAAAGGTTACGTATGACACTGTGCGGGTGTTGTTCTCTTGCGCGTGCAGCGATGCACTCCCATGCCTTGAATCGCGGTTTGCGCGTGCGTTTCCAGATGTCGCCGGAACTTATGTCATGGCGCAGCTTGGATACTGGCGCGAATGAAGTGTTGTCCTCGCAGAATGCGCTTTCGTTTTCCATCGTCATCCGTAAAAAGCCGGGAGGCGGGGCTCTACCGCCTCCCGGCGCGGACGTCATCGCGACATTCGCGCAGTCCAAGGGACTGCAGGACTCCACGGTCGGGGGAGAGACCGGGAGGCATCCCCGCTGAAGGAGAGTCAGCAGGAGATTGGTTTGGCCTGGCGCACCTGCTTGATCGTGTGCGCCCAGCTGTTGTTCTACGCAGGGACGTGATCGTTGCAGCTATTGTGAAACGAACAGCGGAACTGGAACCTCCGCCAGCAGGGTCCGGGTCACGCCGCCGAACAGCGCTTCACTGAGTTTTGGGCGGCTATACGCACCAAACACCACCATATCGCACTGCGCGTCCTGTGCATGTGCAACGATCACCTCGGCGATGGGAACACCTGCGGAGGTGACGCGTTGCAGATCAACGCTCACATGATGGCGGGCGAGATAGGCAGCCATGTCGGCGCCCGGTTCGTCGCCGTGCAACTCTGCGTTGCGTTCGGCATCGATGATCAGCAAGGTGACTTCTTCGGCCTTGATGAGCATCGGCATCGCATCGGCAATGGCGCGGCGTGATTGCCGGCTGCCGTTCCATGCGACCAATACCTTCTTCCCGATGGGTTTGTTCCCCCAGTCACGCGGCACGATCAGGATGGGGATGCCGGATTGTTGCAGGATCTGCGGTGCGGACCAGGTCAGTGGCGAGGCCGGGATGTTCGGATGACTCACCACCAGCAGGTCGCAGTACAGCGCATGCAGTGAGGACTCACTGCTCGATTCGGCATGCGAGATAACCCGCAGTTCGCCACTTACCGCATGGCGATTAAGCGCATCGTTCAAATTTTGACCGAGCTGAAGTGCACGCGCAGCCATCACCGACTGGTGGCGGACGATCACTTCATGCAGTGCTTCACCCTTGGCAAAACCTGCCTGCAGGGTGGCCGGTTGCTGGGCCAGGGCGGTGATGCCGATCAGATGCGAAGCATGGCTGCCGGCCAGTCGGGTTGCCGTGTCCAGGATCTGTTGACCGGATTCGCTGGTGTCGAACAGCACCGCAATGTCTTTCAGCAGGGTGGTCATGGGCGTGCTCCGTTGTGCTCGGCCCGGCGGCGGGGAGGCCATCCAGGCGTTCAACCAGAATTAGAATGATCGTTCTAGTTAGAATGATCGTACTACACAACATGGCCGCGGTCATGCGCCAATCCGATCAAGACATCGTCAGGTTCACTTCATGAATGCGAGTAGTAGCGCTGCGATTGGTCAGGAGAAGGGTGAGGCGCGCCGCCAGCAGGTGCTGGACGCGGCCAGCGCCTGCTTCCGACGCAATGGCTTCCACGGCACCAGCATCGCCAAGATCTCGAAGGCGGCCGGGATGAGCCCGGGGCACATCTACCACTACTTCGAGAACAAGGAAGCCATCGTCGAGGCCATCGCCAAGCGCGAGGAACAGAACCTCTCCGAGCTGGCCCGCAAGCTGCAGGAAGACGAAAGCGGCGGCAGCCTGGCAACCCGTGTTGCACGGCAGACCAGCGATTCGGTGGACCGCTGCCTGGACCCGTCCTACCTGGAGCTGCAATTGGAGCTGGCCGCCGAAGCCGCACGCAACCCGGCCATCCGCCGCATCCTGCGCCAATCGGACAAGGTGGTGACCGGCGAGTTCATGGCGCTGTCCAATCGGGTCGGCCTGCCAGCGGGGATGGACGCGGCCGAGGTGGAGCTGCGGATGAACATGATCTCTGCGATCTTCAACGGCGTGATGGTGCGCGGTGCGGTGGGGGCGGAGGTCGACCGAGAACAGGTAAGCCGTCTGGTCGAGAAGCTGGTGCGCTGCCTGCTGGACGATGCGGATTGAAGATGCGTTGCGAGGTGCTGCAGACGAGCGCTGCCCATGAACCTGGCGGAGCGACATCCGCAGGGCTTGCTGTGTGCAAGCTCGGCGAGCCGGATGATCACGCAGGGCGATAGCATCCAATGCAAGGATTGCCAGCGGATTTGACCCGGCCGCTTGGCCGGTGCAAGCTCGGGTACAGTGCTGCGCAACTCAGGAGTCCCGATCATGACTGCTGTCGGTTCGATGAGTACCCCGGGCGACAAATCGCCGCCCTCGCATTTGTGGCGTGTGTTCTGGCTGCAGGGGGTGATCCCCAGCAACCTGTTATGGGCCGCGGCGCTATGGGCGCTGATGGAAGGCAAGACCAGCCTGCTGCTCGGCCTGTTCGCCGTATTGCTGCTGTACACCGGTTGGATCATTCCCACGGTGTGGCGGGCCGCGCCCAGCGCACACAACCCCAACTACGGCATGGCCGCGCGTGGCCTCACCGTGGCGTGGGGGCTGAACACCGTGCTGGTGATCTTCTTCCTGTTGCTGCAGCTTGCGACCTGATCGGGTTGCAGGCTGGCGACGCAGCGCGCTAGTAGAACTGCACCGGCGCGCCGTCGCGGTCAAAGGCGGCGAAGCGGCTGATCTGGCCGTCATTGACGGCATTGACCATCAAACGCAGTGGCTGCGCGGCTTCATCACTGGAGGGAGCAATGCCAGCGCGGCCATCCAGCGAGGCGACGAACACCAGGTCCCAGGCCAGGCCGGTGTTGGCCGACTCTGCAGCCAGCGCAGTGAACGAGGCGATTTCCTGCGGCGCCTTGTCCACGCACAGCACCGGGCTCAGGGTGCCACCTTCGCCGCTGTCATGGCGCGCATGTTGATCGGCGGTTGGGGATTCAGGCAGGTCGGCTTTGACGAAGACGAACAACAGGCGTTGTGGCTCGGTCTGCTCCGAAGCGGCACGCAGTAGATCGTCGAAATCACTCAGCATCATGATTGTTTTCACAAGGAGGAAGCCATTGAGGCGCCATGCTGCCACAGCTGACCAGGGTCTGGCTGGGGTCTGAATTGATTTAAGTCATGCCATCGTCGCAATGCCCCGCGTAGGCTGGCAGCCTGTCAACAAAGGCGAGGGCATCCCGGCATGCCGGGCGAGCGTGCAAACGTGGAGTCAGAAGGTGAAACAGCCATGAGCCAACTCACCGACGGCTTCGGTCGCAGCTTTCCATACCTGCGTCTGTCGCTGACCGAGGCCTGCAACTTCCGTTGCAGCTATTGCCTGCCCGATGGTTACCAGGCCGACGGCCGCCCGCAGTTCATGGCGGTGGATGAGATCGAGCGACTGGTGCGCGGGTTTGCCGCGTTGGGCATGCACAAGATCCGCCTGACCGGCGGCGAGCCAAGCCTGCGCAAGGACCTGCCGCAGATCATCGCCACCGTGGCGAAGGTGCCGGGCATCCGCAAGGTGGCCATTACCACCAACGGCTGCCTGCTGCCACGGCACCTGCCGGGCTGGCACCGCGCTGGCCTGACAGCACTGAACGTCAGCATGGACAGCCTGCAGCGCGAGCGCTTCCATGCCATCACCGGCCACGACCGCCTGCCCGAGATCATGCAGGGCCTCAACCTCGCGCAGGCCCTGGGCCTGCAGTCGATCAAGCTCAATGCGGTGCTGCTGCGCGGCCTCAACGATGACGAGCTGCCGGCGTGGATGGAATTCCTGCGCGAGCGCCCCATCAGCGTGCGTTTCATCGAGCTGATGCGCACCGGCGACAACCGCGAGTATTACGAGCGCCATCACCTGCGTGCCGATGTGGTCATCGAACAGCTGCTGGCTGCGGGTTGGAGTGAGCGCAAGCGCGCTGCCGATGCTGGCCCGGCACGTGAGTTCAGCCATCCCGAGCATCGCGGCAGCGTTGGCATCATCGCCCCGTATTCAAAGGACTTCTGCAAAGGCTGCAACCGCCTGCGGGTCACCGCGCGCGGCGATCTGCGCCTGTGCCTGTTCGGTGACTTCGGCGTGGCGCTGCGCCCGCTGCTGCAGTCCGACGATGACCAGGACGCGCTGCTGGCGCGCATCACCACCCAGCTTGGGCTCAAGGCAGCCGGGCATGGATTGCATTTCGGCCAGACCGGGCTTACCCCGCACCTGGCCTCGATTGGAGGATGAAACACGCAATGAGTGGGCAGATAAGTGCGGCATTCCACATGGCCGATGTACGCGACAAACGCATCACCCGCCGCCGCGCGGTGGCGGTCGGTGAGCTGATCGCCGGGCCTGTTGCCTATCCATTGATCGTCGAGCGGCGCCTGCCCAAGGGCGACGCGCTGGTAATGGCCGAGATTGCCGGCCTGCAAGGGGCCAAAATGGCCTCGGCATTGATGCCGATGTGCCATCCGTTGCCGTTGGAGCTGGTGCGCGTCTATTGCGCGCCGGTGCCGGAACGGCTGGCGATCCGGGTCTGGTGCGAGTGTGCCAGCGAAGCGCGTACCGGCGTCGAGATGGAAGCGCTGGCTGGCGTCAATGCAGCCCTGCTGACCTTGTATGACTTGAGCAAACCGGTCGAGCCGGCATTGGAAATCAGTGGTATCCGCCTGCTGTTCAAGGAAGGTGGCAAGAGCGGCGTGTGGACGCACCCGCAAGGCATGGATGCAGGCGAACTCGAACGTTTCCGGCCGCGTCCGCCCAAGACCTTGGGCGCGGCGCGCTGTGCGGTGATCACCCTCAGTGACCGTGCAAGCCGCGGCGATTACGTCGACGAGTCCGGGCCGGTGCTGGTCCAGGGCCTGCAGGCCCTGGGCGGCGATGTGGTCAGCAGTGAAGTATTGGCGGACGGCATCGAGCCACTGGTCGCGCGCCTGCGCGCGCTGGCCGCCGATGGTGTGCGCCTCTGCCTGTGCACTGGCGGTACTGGCCTGGGCCCGCGTGATCTGACGCCCGAGGCCTTGCAGGCATTGGGAGGACGTCCGGTACCGGGACTGGCGCAGATGCTGCGCGGGCTCAGTGCCCAGCACACACCGATGGCCTGGTTGAGCCGCGCTGAAGTGGTGCAACTGGATGATCTGCTGGTCATCGCCCTGCCAGGCAGTCCGCGTGCCGCCGCGCAATGCATGAACATCCTCACCCCTGTGCTCGGCCATGCCTTGGCGATGATGGATGGGGGCTCGCACGCATGATCAGTTATGCGCAGGCGCTGCAGCAGTTACTGATGGCTGCACCGGCAGCGCGCAGCGAACAGGTGCCCATCGATACTGCCGCTGACCGGATACTGGCTGCACCGGTAAACAGCGCGCAGGACCTGCCGCCGTTCGACAACGCCGCGATGGATGGCTTCGCGCTGTGCGCGAACCGGCAACCGGTGCCAGCGTGCACCGTGCTGCAGGTGCAGGGTTGGCAGGCCGCAGGCGATACCGCTGCTGCAGACGGCGATTCCACGCAGGCCTGGGAAATCATGACCGGCGCACGCATGCCGTCCGGCCTGGACAGCGTGGTGCCGATTGAACAGGTCGAGGTGCTGGATGCCGTGGATGGCCGTCCTGCGCGGGTGCGCCTGCAGGCAACAGTGAAGCCCGGCCAGCACGTTCGCCTTCGCGGTCAGGACGTGGAACTGGGCGAAACCGTGCTGCCTGCGGGAGCGCTGCTGGACGTCAATGCGATGACCTTGCTGCATGCACTCGGCGTTGCCACCGTGCAGGTACAGCATCAGCCGCAGGTTGCGGTGATCAGTACCGGCAAGGAACTGATCAGCGATGCGACGGCGGAACTGCAGTCCGGACAGATACGCGACAGCAATCGCCCGTTCCTGGTCAGCCGCCTGCGTGCTGCGGGTGCTGATGTGGTCTGGAACGGCGTGGTCAGTGATGACGTGGCCGCCTTTGATGCCGCGCTGGATGCGGCCTTGGCCGCCGGTGCACGTGTGGTATTGAGCACCGGCGCGGTGTCGCAGGGGCGCTACGATTTCATTCCCGATGCGCTGCGCGCGCGTGGCGCCGAGATCATCTTCCACAAGGTCGCGATCCGCCCGGGCAAGCCGCTGCTGTTCGCGCGCCTTGCCGACGGCGCCTTGTACTTCGGCCTGCCGGGAAACCCGATTTCCGCAGCGGTTGGGCTGCGCTTCTTCGTTGAGCCGGTGCTACGAAAGATGCTGGGTCTGGCCGAAGAGACCGTTCTGCAGCTGCCATTGCAGGCCGACGTGCGCAAGCCGCCGGGCCTGCGCTTCCATGCGCGCGCGCGCGTGCAGGCCGATGCCAGCGGGCAGTTGCGAGTGAGTGTGCTGGCCGGGCAGGAATCATTCCGTCTCAAGACCATGCTGCGCGCCAATGCGTGGGTGGTGCTGGAGGGTGACGACGATCTGGCCACGGCCGGCAGTCTGGTACGTGTACAGGGCTGGGGCCACCGCGAGCCGGTGCAGCTCAGCCCGCAGGAGATGTCATGAAAGAGATAGTGGTGCAGCTGTTTGGCGCATTTTCGGAGCTGGACCCGCAGCGCGAGATCCGCGTGCCGGTCGACGGCGGGCAGGTCATCGACCTGCGTAGGGCGTTGCGCGCGCTGCTGCAACAGCGTTTTCCGCAGTTCCGGGCAGGCCTGGTCGATTACTCGGCATTTGCCGATGAACAACGCGTGTTGCGCGACAACGATGTGCTGCCCGGCGACGGGCGGGTGGCCATTCTGCCACCGGTAAGTGGAGGCTGAAATGAGCTTCGAAAGTGTATGGAAAGTGGTGGACCGTGCCGATGCGGCGATTGATCCGGGTGAAGGCATCGCAGCCGTGTCCGATCCGGGCTTCGGCGGCATCGATGTCTTCATCGGCAAGGTGCGTGATCTGAACCAGGGCAGGCCGGTGTTGGGTATCACCTATGACTTGTTCGAGCCGCTGGTCTTGAACGAGTTCCAGCGGCAGATTGACGAAATCACCGCCGACTTCGGCCCCCGCATCAAGCTCTATGTGGCGCATGCCAAGGGTCGGCTGGCGGTGGGCGACGTCGCCGTGGTCGTCGCTGCGGGCAGTCCGCACCGTGACGAAGCCTTCCGCGCCTGCCGGCAGTTGATCGAAGGGGTGAAGCACCGCTCGCCAATCTGGAAGCAGGAGCATTACCAGAATGGCGACAGCGAGTGGAGTGAGGGCTGCAGCCTGTGCCAACCCGACACCGAGCACGCGCATATCGATGGGCATGTCCACGACCACTCGCATTGAACCAGCGCCGGTCGCCGGCATCGTGCTGGCCGGTGGACTGTCCAGCCGCATGGGCCAGGACAAGGCGCTGCTGCGTTGGCGCGGGAGCTCGCTGCTCGAACACAGCTGCGCGCTGCTGCGCGCGCTTGGTGCCCAGCCGGTGAAGGTGAGTGGCGACTATCCGGGCTTCGATTCGGTGCCCGATGCGGTGCCGCGTTGTGGCCCGCTGGGTGGCCTCCACAGCGTGGTGGAAACCCTGGCCGATGGACCGGCTTGGGTGGTACCGGTGGATATGCCGCTGCTGGATGTGACATTGCTGCGACAGCTGCGCGAGGCAGGCACGGCGCCTTGTGTGACGTATTCAGAAGAACCGGTACCTATGTACTTGAACATCGACGGCACATGCCGCAGTCTGCTGTTTGAAATGGTCACGGGTACAGACGGGCCACGCTCGCTACGGATGTTCCAACGCCGCCTTGGTGGTCTGGAACTGCCATTGCCAGCCGGTGCCGCCGCCCGCCTTGTGAACTGCAATACCCCCCGCCAATGGGAGGAAGTTGCGTCATGAAAGTCCAGATCCAGTCGCAGTCGCTACGGCTGCGCATTGATGAAAGCGAGCTGGCACGCCTGCTCGCTGGCGAGGTGCTGGAGAACCAGACCTGGCTTGGCAGGCCCGGAGCCCTGTCGCAGCGCTTGCAGCTGCACGACACGGCGGAGGCGCTGCTGGATGGCGATACCCATGCATTGATGATCACGTTGCCGCGTGAAGAGGTGCTGGCACTGCAGGCACGTCTGCCATGCCGTGACGGCTTGAGCTTCGTGCTGCCAACGCAGGCACTGCCACTGCAGCTTCAGTTCGATGTGGATGTGCGTGACAGCGTGCGCCAACGCGGCATGCAGCGCCGCAATTCGTCCGACGCCGTAAGCATCAGTTGATATTTGTCAGGTAGGTGGCGCGAGAGCGCCATTGGATTGATCAAGATCAAGACTGCCCCAGGGGGCGCCGGGCCTAATGACGCCGTGGCGACTGGGCAAGCAACCGCACAGCAAGCCAGCGCCGTATCACACAGCCTTGGAGCCATGCATGAGTGCCAGTCGGGATGTCGTAAAGCAGAGCAATGCCGGTCCCGGTCGCGTCATCAGCGATTGGAGGCCGGAGGATCCCGATTACTGGGAACGCACCGGCAAGAAGGTCGCCACCCGCAACCTGGTGATATCGATTCCGGCGCTGTTGCTGGCGTTCTCGGTGTGGGTGCTGTTCTCGGCAGTGACCATCAGCCTGCCCAAGATCGGTTTCGCCTTCACCACTGACCAGCTGTTCTGGCTGGTGGCCTTGCCCAGTCTGTCCGGCGCGACGCTGCGCATCTTCTACTCCTTCGTCATCCCGATCTTCGGCGGCCGCCGCTGGACCGCGCTGTCGACTGCATCCTTGCTGCTGCCAACCTTGTGGCTGGGCTTCGCGGTGCAGAACCCGGCGACGCCGTACTGGGTATTCGTGTTGATCGCCATCCTGTGTGGTTTCGGCGGCGCGAATTTTTCGTCGTCGATGTCCAATATCTCCTTCTTCTACCCCAAGCAGCGCCAGGGCATGGCGCTGGGTTTGAATGCAGGCCTGGGCAATGTCGGCGTATCGGTATCGCAGGCGGTGGTGCCGCTGGTGATCAGCGTCGGCGTGTTTGGCGCGATGGGCGGCGCCCCGCAGGCCGTGGCCGACGGCGGCGCCCCCCTGTTCGTGCAGAACGCCGGTTTCATCTGGGTGCCGTTCATCGCCTTCTTCGCGATCGCCGCCTGGTTCGGCATGAATGACCTGACCAGCGCCCGCTCTTCATTCTCCGAGCAAGCGGTGATCTTCCGCCGCAAGCACAACTGGCTGATGTGCTGGTTGTACATCGGCACCTTCGGTTCCTATATCGGCTTCTCCGCCGGCTTCCCGATGCTGGTCAAGAGCCAGTTCCCGGATGTGAATCCACTGGCCTATGCCTTCATCGGCCCGCTGCTGGGCGCGCTGATGCGCTCGGTGGGCGGCAGCATGGCGGATCGCTGGGGCGGCGCACGCCTGACCTTCTGGGTGTTCGCGCTGATGATCGCAGCCGTCTTTGGCGTGCTGCACTTCCTGCCCGGCAATGGCCAGGGCGGCAACTTCTACGGTTTCCTGCTCTCGTTCATGGCCTTGTTCGTGCTCAGCGGCATCGGCAATGGCACCACGTTCCGGATGATCCCGGTGATCTTCCGCACCCTGCACGAGCGCCTGTCGGCCAATGAAGGCGCCGAAGGCAAGAAGGCCGCTGCCCATCAGGCCAGCATCGAGTCCGCCGCCGTTGTCGGCTTCTCCGGTGCCATCGGTGCCTACGGCGGTTTCTTCATCCCCAAGAGCTACGGCTCCTCCATCACCTTGACCGGCAGCCCCGATATGGCGCTGTACGGCTTCATTGCGTTCTACATCACCTGCCTGGCGGTTACCTGGTGGTGGTACTACCGGCGCGGGGCTGAAACCCCCTGCTGAGAAGGCAATGCACCGCAGCCAGATGCAACACACAGCCACGATGCAGCAGTTTGCGAACGGAGATTCACCATGAGCTATTTCCTTGATCGCTTGCAGTTCTTCAAGCGTGATCCACAACCCTTCGCCGATGGCCATGGGTTCAGCAAGAGCGAAGGGCGGGACTGGGAAAACAGTTATCGCGCGCGCTGGCAATACGACAAGATCGTACGTTCCACCCACGGCGTGAACTGCACTGGCTCCTGCAGCTGGAAGATCTATGTCAAGAACGGTCTGGTCACCTGGGAAACCCAGCAGACCGACTACCCGCGCACCCGCCCGGACCTGCCCAATCACGAGCCACGTGGCTGCCCGCGTGGTGCCAGCTATTCCTGGTACCTGTACAGCGCCAACCGGCTCAAGTACCCGCTGATCCGCGGCACGCTGCTGCGCATGTGGCGGCAGGCGCGCAAGACCCTGTCGCCGGTCGAGGCCTGGGCCAGCATCGTGCAGGACCCGGCCAAGTCGCGTGAGTACAAGCGTCGGCGCGGCATGGGCGGTTTCGTTCGATTGAACTGGGACGAGGCCAACGAGATCATCGCCGCCTCCAACCTCTACACCACCAAGGAATACGGCCCGGACCGCATCGTCGGCTTCTCGCCGATTCCGGCAATGTCGATGGTGTCCTACGCCGCCGGTGCGCGCTATCTGTCGCTGCTCGGTGGTGCCTGCCTGTCCTTCTACGATTGGTATTGCGATCTGCCGCCGGCCTCACCGCAGGTATGGGGCGAGCAGACCGACGTGCCGGAATCGGCCGACTGGTACAACAGCCGCTACATCATCGCCTGGGGCTCGAACGTGCCGCAGACGCGTACGCCGGATGCGCACTTCTTCACCGAGGCGCGTTACAACGGCACCAAGACGGTATCGATCTGCCCCGACTATTCCGAGCTTGCCAAGCTCACCGACCATTGGCTGCATCCCAAGCAGGGCACCGATGCCGCGCTGGCATTCGCCTTCGGCCACGTGATCCTGCGCGAGTTCCACGTCGACACGCCCTCGCAATACTTCCAGGACTACTGCCGCCAGTATTCGGACATGCCGATGCTGGTGCGCATCGAGCGCCGCGCCGATGGCCGCTTGGTGCCGGGCCACTTCCTGCGCGCCAGCGAGCTCGGTGGGCTGGGTGAAAGCAACAACCCCGAATGGAAGACGCTGGCGTTCGACGAGAACAGCGGCGATATCACCGTGCCGAATGGCTCGGTCGGCTTCCGCTGGGGCGAGAAGGGCAAGTGGAACATCGAGGAAAAGGCCAGCGATGGCCATGACACGCGCCTGCGCCTGAGCCTGGCCGATATCCACGATGGCATCGAGGCGGTGAGCTTCCCATACTTCGGCGGCATCGAGAGCGACGGCTGGACCGCCGCACCGGCCGAAGAAGTACTGGAGCGCAATATCCCGTTGCGCCGCCTGCAGTTGGCCGATGGCGGTGAAGCGCTGGTGGCCACGGTTTATGACCTGCTGCTGGCGCAGTACGGCGTTGATCGCGGCTTCGGCGGCGGCAATGTCGCCAAGAGCTTCGATGACAACGTGCCGGGTACGCCGGCCTGGCAGGAGCGCATCACCGGCGTGTCACGCGCCGAGGTGATCGAGATCGCCCGTGAGTTCGCCCGCACCGCCGACAAGACCCATGGTCGCAGCATGATCATCGTCGGCGCCGGCATGAACCACTGGTTCCACAACGACATGAATTACCGCGGCCTGATCAACATGCTGGTCATGTGTGGCTGCGTTGGCCAGACCGGTGGTGGCTGGGCGCATTACGTGGGCCAGGAAAAGCTGCGCCCGCAGACCGGCTGGCAACCGCTGGCGTTCGGCCTGGACTGGAGCCGCCCGCCGCGGCAGATGAACGGTACTTCGTTCTTCTACTTCAACACCGGGCAGTGGCGTTACGAGAAGCTGCAGGTGGACGAACTGCTGTCGCCGCTGGCCGATGCCTCCAAGTACAGCGGCAGCCTGGCCGACCTCAACCTGCGCGCAGTGCGCATGGGCTGGTTGCCGAGTGCACCGCAGCTGGACCGCAATCCGCTGCAGCTGGTGCGCGAAGCCGAGCAGGCTGGCGTCGCACCGGCCGACTACGCGCTGTCCAAGTTCAAGGACGGCTCGCTGGACTTCGCCTTCGCCGATCCGGATGCAGCGCAGAACCATCCGCGCATGATGTTCATCTGGCGCTCCAACTTGCTTGGTTCCTCCGGCAAGGGCCACGAGTACATGCTGCGGCATCTGCTCGGCACCCGTCATGGCCTGCAGGGCAAGGACCTGGGCGAGATGGGCGCGGTCAAGCCTGAGGACGTGAAGTGGCATGACGAAGCCCCGGAAGGCAAGCTCGACCTGCTGGTGACGCTGGACTTCCGCATGTGCACCACCGCGCTGTACTCGGACATCGTGCTGCCAACCGCCACCTGGTACGAGAAGGACGACCTCAACACCTCGGACATGCATCCCTTCATCCATCCGCTGTCCAAGGCGGTGGACCCGGCTTGGGAATCACGCAGCGATTGGGAAATCTTCAAGGGCGTCGCACGCACGCTCAGCGACATGGCACCGGGCGTGCTCGGTGTCGAGAAGGACCTGGTGCTGGTGCCGACCCTGCACGACACGCCCAACGAACTGGGCATGCCGTTCGGCGTCGCCG